>OLIV01000028.1_pt1 | contig 116426 bp, 90 predicted proteins | sample 1601411 | NCBI WGS metagenome assembly OLIV01 (sample SAMN03922450, study PRJEB24848) | human gut metagenome | isolation source: stool sample | host: Homo sapiens | place: Germany | collected 2009-11 | reverse complement strand
ACCAACGACCCCGAGATTACAAATCACGTGCTCTGGCCAACTGAGCTAAAGAGGCTTATTTCTAAAACTTTGCAGCTCTTACCCTTCAAAGGGTTAAGCGGCTGCAAAGTTAGATATTTATTTTAATTCTCAAAAACTTTTAGCGATTTTTTTTATTTACCGCGTAGTTTTTCTTTTGTTTTTGTCAATTGCTTAGACAGTGCATCCACGCACACATCTATCGCTTCTTCGAATGTATCGCTCACCTTCTCCGCAAAAAACTCTCCATTCATGGCCAAAACTTTAATTCCAGCCTCTTTATTCATAGCGGTTTCCGGTTTTACTACTTTTAATGACACCTCCACTTTGTTTATATCGTCGCAATACTTTTCTAATTTAGCCGTCTTCTTCTGGATAAAGTCCTGAAGTTTTTCAGACGCATCGAAATGAATAGCTTGAATTCTTACTTCCATAATTACCTCCTTTTTTTTACGCTCTTGGATGAGCTTGTTCATACACTTTTTTAAGTTCTTCAAAAGTTGTATGCGTATAGATTTCCGTTGTTGTCAGGCTTTCATGTCCCAAAAGCTCTTTCACAGCCCCCAGCTCCGCCTGATTATTCAGCATCGAAGTAGCGAAACTATGCCTCAACACATGCGGACTTCTTTTCTTAAGCGTTACAACTTTTGACAGGTTCCGTTTCACTAAATTATACACCTTCATAGGATACAATCTCTTCCCGTCTTGCTTGACAAAAAAAGCTTTTTCCCTATCAGGTACAGCTTCATTCCTTACCTTAATATAATTAAGCAACGACAGCCTCAGTTCATCACCAAAAGGAATCAGTCTTTGCTTATTTCTCTTTCCTGTCACCTTAATGAGAGAAGCCGAGAAGTCAATATCCGCATCGTCCAATCCGATCAATTCCGAAAGTCTCATACCTGTAGCATAAAACATTTCGATTATCATTTTATCCAGGCAACCGGCAAACCCCTTTCCACAAGGAATTTCATCCAACAACCGATTCATATCTTCTTCCTTCACAAAGACCGGCAGAGGTTTCTTTTTCTTAGGTCCGACTACTTTAAATGTCGGATCCACCGCTACTATCTTCTTCCGCAAGAGATAACGATAAAATGAACGGAGAGAACTCAGTTTTCTATTTACCGAAGTAGAAGTATATCCACCATCCATCAGGCTTACCACCCACAAACGGATTACATCTGCATCCACCGTAGTAAAATCGATCTCCTCGTCAACACTCTTAAAGAACTCTTCAAATTTGGTCAAATCCGTTCCATAGCTAACAATCGTTTTCTCAGAACAGTTTTTCTCCAACCGAAGATAATCCAAAAAAGACTCTATTAACATAAGAAACGTCGCTTCATTAATTCAGCAACGAATATATGAAAAAGAATTCAATTATTCAAAGAAAGTGCAAGAATTAATTATTCTTCAACCTGCTGAAGCTTCTGCACGTATACAGCACGTTCTTTCTTAAGTCTGTTGATTACAGACGGTTTGTCAAACTGCTGTCTAGCTCTCAGTTCTTTTACAACACCTGTTTTTTCAAATTTTCTTTTGAATTTTTTCAGCGCTTTTTCAATGTTTTCGCCTTCTTTTACTGGTACTACAATCATTGTTTTTAATAATTAAATTATGTTGTTACTAAATTTTTCTATAGTCAAATTGCGGCGCAAAATTACACATACTTTCTTTATTTACAAAACTTTCCGCAAATATTTATCTTAAATAACATAGAAATTGTATCTTTGTCATTGAGTTTAAGTTATTATAAACCACAATACAATGAAATTGGAAATTAAACAAAGAGTAGCTGCTTTGCGTAAATTCATGCAAGGAAATGGTATACAAGCATTTATACTCCCCACCACCGATCCTCATAATAGTGAGTATGTTGCCTCGCATTGGGAAGCCCGCAAATGGCTGACCGGTTTCACCGGATCGGCAGGTACAGCGGTCATCACTATGAAAAAGGCAGGATTATGGACGGATTCCCGTTATTTTCTGCAAGCTGCCGAGCAACTGGAGGGTACAGACATAACTTTATTTAAAGAACGTATGCCAGAAACTCCTTCTATTGCCGAATGGCTTTTTAAAGAACTTAAAGAAGGAGACATCATCGGAATGGACGGATGGGTAAACGGAATCGATTTTAAAGAATCTCTTTATGAGGCTTGTTCTCCCAAAGGAATCCAAGTGAAAAGTGTTACCGACCCTTTTGACGAAATATGGGAGGATCGACCCGCGTTGCCATCCGAACCTGTATTCATATTAGAAGAAAAATATGCCGGACTTTCCTGTCGAAAGAAAATAGAACTCATCAGAGAGGAGATACACAAAAATAACTGCCAAAGTATCTTACTATCCGCCTTGGATGAGATTGCATGGACACTGAACCTGAGAGGAAGCGATGTGCATTGTAACCCCGTATTCATTAGTTATATGCATATAACTCAAAAGGAAGCTACCTTATATATAATAGAAGAAAAACTTTCTCCTGAAGTCAAAACCTATTTGGAAGAGAACGGAGTTACCATTAAATCCTATAATAAGATAGAGAGCGACATCAAAAATGTACGTCAGAACATTCAGGTATCTCCAACCCTCAATATGAAACTTTTTAATGCTGCCGGCTATCCGAGCAGCCACGGTATTGACACCGGACATAAGATAATGGAAATTCCTTCTCCCGTCAGCCTTCTGAAAGCCGTGAAAAACGAAACTGAAATAAACGGTTTTCGCCATGCCATGGAACGCGACGGCATAGCTATGGTTAAATTTCTGAAGTGGCTGAAAGAGGCAGTTCCTGCCGGAAATGAATCCGAGCTGAGTGTCGACCGGAAACTATATGAATTGCGTGCCGAACAAGCGAATTTTAAAGGAATCAGCTTTGATACGATTGCCGGATATAAAGAACATGCAGCTATCGTTCATTACGAAGCAACTCCCGAAACAGATATTCCTTTGAAACCCGAAGGTATGTTACTGCTGGACAGTGGCGCACAATATCCGGATGGAACAACCGATATTACGCGTACTATTGTCCTCGGTCCTCTCAGTGATGAAGAGAAAACAGATTATACATTGGTACTGAAAGGCTTCCTTCAATTGCAGAACGCTGTATTTCCTGAAGGAACCTGCGGAACACAGCTTGATGTTTTAGCGCGTCAAGCCATGTGGAAAGCGGGTATCAACTATTTTCACGGTACAGGGCATGGTGTCGGTCATTTCCTCTGTGTACACGAAGGGCCTCACCAAATCAGGATGAACCATATGCCCACTACTCTCCGTCCGGGTATGACGGTAACCAACGAACCGGGCATTTACAAAGCCGGCCGTCACGGTATCCGCACCGAAAACACGTTGCTGATAGTGCCTGCCATGGAGAGTGAATTCGGCTCTTTCATGAAATTCGAACCGCTTACTCTCTGTCCCATCGACAAAGAAGCCATTGTGACCGATATGTTGACCGACGAAGAAATCAACTGGTTCAATGAATACCATAAAATGGTATATAGCCGGCTAAGTCCTCAATTGAATAAAGAAGAGCAGGAGTGGTTAAAAGAAAAGACCTCACCTTTAAAACGTTAAGAAAGAATTATGGCACTTATAAAATCGGTAAGAGGATTTACACCTCAAATTGGAGAAAACTGCTATTTGGCCGATAATGCCACTATCATTGGCGATGTTATAATGGGACACGATTGCAGTATCTGGTTTAATGCTGTACTGCGTGGCGATGTTAATGCCATCCGTATCGGTAACCGTGTTAATATCCAAGACGGAAGCGTACTACATACTCTTTATCAGAAATCGGTAGTCGAAATCGGCAACAATGTATCTGTGGGACATAACGTTACCATTCACGGTGCAACCATCAAAGACGGTGCGCTGATAGGTATGGGAGCAACCGTACTTGACCACGCCATAGTAGGTGAAGGAGCTATTGTAGCTGCCGGAGCCCTAGTCTTGAGCAATACCATCATCGAACCGGGAAGTCTTTGGGCAGGTGTTCCCGCCAAGTTCATCAAAAAAATTCCGCCCGAACAAAGTCGGGAACTGAATGAAAAGATTGCAAACGGTTATCTGATGTATGCTTCTTGGTTTAAAGATGAAGAAATAAATGAGACAAATAAATAATAACCCAAAAACAAACTAATTATTAATTTCTAATTTATTGATTATGAAAAAATTATTTATTCTTGCCTGCATGCTGGTATTATTTGTATGCGGTGCTCATGCTCAACAAGGCAAACAAGCATTTGGCTTTCATTTAGGTTATGGGACTGAAATCGAAAGTGTAGGTATCGGCGTTAAATACCAATACAACATTCTTGATGCACTCAGGCTGGAACCTTCCGTAGATTATTTCTTCAAAAATGACGGGGTTGATATGTTCGACTTCAATGTTAATGCTCACTATCTCTTTCCTGTTGCAAGCGGTGCACGTCTTTACCCTCTCTTCGGATTGACCTACACTAATTGGCACTGGGATTTAGGTGAAATCGATGGAATGGACTTAAGTGGAAATAAAGGTAAGTTTGGAGCTAATTTAGGAGCCGGTGCAGAATTCGACCTTAACTCACAATGGATGATAAACTTCGAAATCAAATATCAAATTATCAGTGATTTTGACCAAGGCGTATTCAATATCGGAGTAGCCTACAAGTTCTAAAAATCTACCGATAATATTTTTATTCACCTATAGGGAGGGGGATTCCAATCCTCCCCCTACGGTAAACAAACCAAACTGATTCCTACTCCCTTTAAAGTCTTTATCTGCACTTTTTCATCTTCAATCAACAATTTACGAAGCCGTGTGACAAAAACATCCAAACTGCGTGATGCAAAATAATCATCCTCTTTCTCCCAAAAAGTAGAAAGAATAACCTCTCGCTTCACCACTTCTCCCATCTTGACGCAAAGCATTTTCAGCAGACCAGCTTCACGTTCTGTCAGCGTCTTCTCCACTCCCGAAACCAGATATCTCAATATCGCATGAGCAGCATCGAACACATAGCTCTCACCTATTCTATACGTTTCACTCTCATTTTTGGCACTTACCCCCTGTTTCAATTTCAGAAGTGCCCCGATATGCGCATCCAACTCTTCAGCCAGAAAAGGTTTCTTGATATAATTATTCACACCCAGTTCATAACCTTTTACCACATCTTTGGGTGAGACACGCCCCGAAGTAAATAAAATAGGTATATCCCCATCCAGTTCGCGAATACGTTTCACCATCTCATAACCGTCCATTACAGGCATTTCAATATCCGAAACAATCACATCAGGATGTTGCTCTTTCCATATTTTCAACCCCTCCTCCCCATCCGCAGCAGTCGTCACTTCATAACCTCCTATCATATCTTCCAAACCACCACGGATAATGTAGCAAAGATTAGCGTCATCCTCTACCAACAACAACTTTATCATAACTTCATCTCCTATTTTTTTCCTATTTGCTCCAAATCCATTATCACTTTTCTTCCACACTGTCCAAAAACTCTTTTTGAGGCAGAGAAAGAGAAAATTCGCTATACTCTCCTTCAATACTCTCTACTTCCACCGTTCCGCCATGAGCCTCGGCAACACGGAATACATAGTTCAATCCCAATCCGAAACCAGATGCTCCGCCTTTCCGACTGCGTTCGGTAGCCGATGCACGCTCATACTTTTCGAATATACGACTTTGATCTTTCAAAGGAATACCAAAACCATTATCTTTTACCTTGATGACAACCGCGCCATCCAGTTTACAGAAAGAAGAGATAGTAATAGCAACTGAAGCCCCCGAATACTTAATAGCATTATCAATCAGATTGCTGATTGCTTCCTTCAGAAACTCACCATCCGCCACAACCGTTTCCGCTTCAAGAGCTAAACTGAAATGTACCGGCTTGTCCGCCTTAGCAGAAAACTTTTCAATCAAGTCATCCAACATACTACGTAACGAAAGCATTTCGCGAAAAAGATTCAGTTGATGATTTTCCAATTTCGAAAGTGTCAAAACCTTCTCTGTCAACGCTAACAGATGTTCACTTTCATCTTTCAAAATATGAAAAAGCTTGGCACGCTTTTCAGGACGAGTATCCAACTTACCGGTCTCTAATATTTGAATCCCCATCAAAATACTGCTGATAGGTGTTTTCATATCGTGAATCAGCGCATAAGAAAAATCTTCGCGGATCTTAGCTATTTTATTTTGACGGGCAATGATACGAATCTGATAGACAATACAACCGATAATCAATATCATCATTATCACAGTGGCAATCAATAGCAAGGTCATTTTCTGAAAGATAACCCAATAAGGATTAACAATAAAAGCCTGCAGATTTTCCGTACGCTTGCAATTAGTGGGATATAACCGAGTCTTCAGCATATCATTCCCCCTCATCCATAACGCTCGGGAGCTCTTGAGAATATTTCCCGAAGAATCAGTAATACAACAAACCACCTCTGCATCAATACCTTCCATAAGCAGGTTCGCCCGATAGATAGAATCCAAATCTGCCAAAGAAACAGATACTTCATATTTCTTTACCACAGCTTCCTGGATAGAAACATACATATTAGACATCAGCCATTGATTGGCATTATCATTCAAAATCCCGCTTTCAGCAACATCATGATCATTATCCAGCTCCACTTTCACCCCTACAATGGTATCTTGAACTGCATATTTCTTTTTCAACTCCGCTTTCAGCTCCTCCATGCGATGGAAGAGTTCTTGCATAGAAGCATCTTTGAAAACTTCATTGCTCCTAAACTGAATGCTCTCTTTCGCTAGCTTATAGGTATTGACAAGCCAAACATATTGCAAGCCGAAAATAGCCAGCAAACCAACAATTGCCATCCATCGTATATGCTTTATTTTCATATCATTACTTCCTTCAAATTCATATTAACCTAACATTAACCTACCATTAACCACGTATGAAAAAAAGTAGCTCTACTTTTGTTTCGTCAAAGTTAAAGAAAATATTAAAAACCAACGAATATGAAAAAGCAAATTATTATCGGCACATTATTATTTCTAATCTCTTTGGCAGGAACAGCCACAGCACAAACTATCAGCGGGAAAGTAACAGACGCCGAAGCACATCCCATTGATGGAGCCACGGTAATATTGCAGAGCATCGACTCCACTTTTGTAGATGCCCTCATCACAGACAGTACCGGATGCTTCCGGTTCAACCGGCAACCGGCACAATATCGGTTGATATTCCAACACATTTTATACACCACCCGCCAACAAGAAGGAACGGGTAGTGATACAGGCACGATTGTCCTGTCAGGCAAAGACTATACACTGGACGAAGTGGTGATAAAAGGAGAGCAACCGCTTGTGAAGGTAGAAGAAGGAAAACTCTCTTATGATTTGTCACGACTGATCGAACATAAGGTGGTGAACAATGCTTACGAAAGTCTGCAACAACTTCCCGGTGTGCAGGAAATCAACGGTAATCTTTCACTGGCAGGAACACCCGGACTCAGCATTATCCTAAACGGTAAACCAACTACGATGAGCTATGAACAACTGGTCAATCTGTTGAAAAACACACCGGCCTCGCGTGTGGAAAAAGCCGAAGTGATGTATAGCGCCCCTCCTCAATACCATGTCAGAGGAGCAGCCATCAATCTGATTCTGAAAGGATACCGTACCGGAGAAAGCGGACTGAAAGGGGAAGTAAAAGCCGGATACCTGCACGACTACAAGAATGGTGCACAGGGTGGTCTCAACCTGTTATATACCCATCCGAAATGGAATATAGACCTTCTGTATAACACTCAATACCGCCGGCACAGACAAAAGACGAACACCTATTCCCGCCATACCCTGAACAACAAGATATATGATATCCACCAACAAGGAATCATTGACAATAAAGGAATGACGCACCATATTCGCGTAGGGGCCGAATATAAGACCAATAAAGAAAGTAACATCAGTCTGGCCTATACAAGTGCCTTTACTCCCGACCAAAGAGGTCATACAGTTTCTGATGGAAACTTTGCCACATCTGACAATCGCACCAAAGCTAACAAGCAAATGCATAATCTGGCACTAGACTATGCGTCGCCTGCCGGACTGAAAGCCGGAGTGAACTATACTTCTTACCGGTCGGAAAGCAATCAGGATTTTACTAATAAGAACAGAGAAGAAAACACCAGCCGTTTCCAAACCACGAGCGGCCAAAACATAGACCGCTGGAAAATATACATGGACCGGGAGCATGCCATAAACAATATGGGCACGCTGAGCTACGGAGCTTCATTGACCTATGCCAACGACCACAACACCCAGTTTTATCACCCTGCCGGCACTACCGGCATGGACCAACTAAATACGGACAGCCGTTACAAGGAATACACCTGTGACCTATACGCCGGATTCAGCAAAAGCATGGGAGAACGGTTTTCATTCAATGCTTCCGTAACCGGAGAGTATTATAAGATGAGCAATTATCATGCCTGGTCGATTTATCCAACAGCAGCAGTGACTTATGTGGTAGAGCCCGCACATATCCTGCAACTCTCGTTTACTTCGGACAAGACTTATCCCGATTACTGGGATTTAAGCGAAAGCACCGGATATATCAGTGGCTACGAAGAAGTTCAGGGTAATCCGATGCTGAAGCCATCAACAGATTATTCGCTCAACCTGAATTATATCCTGAAGAATAAATATATTTTCAGCATGGCCTACGACCATGAACTCCACAGGTTCGACCAACTGGCCTATCAAAGTACCGAACGGCTGGCCTTGATTTATAAAACATTGAATTGGGATTATCAGCAGAGCTTCTCAGCAACAGCTATCATCCCATTCAAAATAGGCAATCGAGCAGAGGGACGCGCTACTCTTCAAGCCGAATATCATCAAGCCAAATGTGACAATTTTTTCGATATTTCTTTTAACCACAGCAAATGGACCTGCCTAGGGATACTGCAAAACAATGTCACTCTCTCTAATCATCCCGATATCCGTATGGAGTTGACCGGCCTCTATCTGAGTCCCTCCATTCAGGGAAGCTATGCACTGAGTCATGTATGGGCTGTCAATGCCGGAATACGTTGGAACTCTGCCAATCAAAAAGCCGGTTTAGTGCTAAAAGCTGATGATATATTCAATTCGATGCAAGGAAATATAGATATCAAATTGAGAAACCGAGGACAGTATATGGATATGCACAATAATAGCTATTCCCGTCATATTATGCTGACTTTCAGCTATAAGTTCGGAAGTTACAAAGAAAAAAAACATGAAGCGGTAGATACTTCACGATTCAAGTAAAAAGTTCCCAAAAAGAAGGAAGTCTTTTTAAAAAACACTTCCTTCTTTTCCGAAAATTCCAAGGTCTTTTCGGAAAAGGTGAAAGTGTTTTTTTGAAAGAAAGTTGTCACAAATCTCTGCCCGACTGAAGTCTGTGAAATCTGCTTTCACACATAAAACGCTCGTCTTTCACAATAAACAGCTGGCAGACAATACATTACATTCCAATTCGTGTGAAAGCAGTTTAAAACGACACTCACTCTACAGGCCGAAATGCTCGTTCTTGTTCTCGTAGGCTTCCGTACCTCTGTTCTTCTCGCCGGAATAGTTCCATTCTATTTCATCCGTATACTCTTTGCCATCGCGGGACACAACAGCCTTCAGCCTATTCTTTCCGTCACCCAGCGTTACATGGTCGAAAACATAGTGCACATCGGTATAGCCTTTACGGACGCCTTGCAGCTCCCGACCGTTCAGAAAGACCTTCGGCATGCCGATATTGGAGTAGACCGTTACCGAAGTTTCCTGCTTTTCACGATCCACATTGCGCCGTTGGGTCAGGTGCAGGACAGGTTCCTTACTCCAATTCGCCTTATACCAGAAGTAGGAATCCTTCCTCGTCTTACGGTCGAAAGTCATCAGCCCTTTCATGTTACGTCCGGGGATGCCCCCACGGTCAGCCATGGGCGTAGCAAAATCAAACATATTCCATAAATAGGAAGCAATGATATAAGGATGCCTGGCTATTACACTCCACTGATATTCGTGAGTCTTTGTTTGGAAAGTCTCAGGATAATAAGGCTTGGTCCAGTTAAGGGACTGTCCCAGATATTCAGTTTGATGATAAATATTGGCATCAGCGCCATATTCGCTCAGCATCAGTTTCTCGTACGGATATTTCTCTTCCAGGCCTTCCACCCATGCATCAATATCCTGAATTTTCTTTTCGTACCATCCGAAGTACCGGTTCATACCCTGAATATCGGCATTCAGGTTCACCGGATGTTCCATGTGCCCGTAACCATTCACCGAAACCGTATAGCGGTCGGGATCTTCCGTCTTGGCAAGGTCATGAAGAGCGGCAGTCAACTGCGATGTATATTCGTGAGGATGATATACCTCATTGTGCAACCCCCATACATAGATGGAAGGATGATTAAAATTCTGACGGATCAATTCGCGAAGCTGACTTTGCGCATTCTCTGCCTCATAACCGGTGACACGGTTCACAAAAGGAATCTCGGCCCAGACAATCAGCCCCAAGGAGTCGCAACGGGAATACAAGTAATCCGACTGCTGATAATGGGCAAAACGGACGGTGGTGGCACCCACATCCATGATCTGTGCCAGGTCGAAGTCGTGGTTCTCATTCTTCAAGGCACTTCCCAGGCCCCACCAGTCCTGGTGACGGCAGACTCCATACATCGGATATTTCTCTCCGTTCAGATAAAAACCTTTACCGGCTATAATCTCATACTTACGGACCCCCAAAGGCTGGACCACTTCGTCAATCACCTGCCCATCCTGCATCAGGCGCGAAACCACCTTATAAAGATAAGGGTCTTCCCGCCCCTGCCACAAATGGGGATGGTTCAGCTTGAAGTTAGCCACACAAGCCTGTATGCCGTGGGGAGTCAGCTCGATATTCTGTTTTTGGGAAGCAACCTTCCTGCCTTCCTGAGTGTAAATCGTGTTTTCGAGAACCACGGGAACAGGATGCAACGCGGCGTTATCCAATTTGACTTTTACGGCAATGTCGGCCGAACGCTTCGATACATTCTTCTGAGTGATATAAACGCCGGAGGAAGCACAATCATTAACGGCGATGCTGCTCTTGCCGGTCACGACCAGCCACACCGGACGATAGATGCCTCCATAAACGCCAAACAGGACATGGTTCACCGGAATGACATCGGGACGGGACTGGTTGTCGGCCTTCACCACGATTTCATTATCCGAGCCGGGTTTCAGCGAAGGACCGATTTCAACCACAAAAGCTGAATAGCCGCCCTTGTGCGTCCCTGCCAACCTGCCGTTTACATACACTTCCGAACAGGCCCCTACCCCTTCAAAACGCAAAAACACACGCTTGTCTTTCAACTCTCCGGGACAGAAAAAGTTTTTCTTGTAGTAGCCCACCCCTTCATAGAAATTATTATACCGAACCTGCATATCCCGGGCATTCCATGTATGCGGGATGTCCACTGTTTCCCATTTACCCTCCCATTGGGAAGCCGCCTTCATCGCATCGGCTGAAAAAGGACCTTTCTTGAATTGCCAGCCCGTGTTGAAAGAGGTGACATCGCGGGCGACGCCACTACCGCAAACAAACAGACCGGCAAGCAACAGACTTACTAATTTATTCATCTATACCAAAATATTCGTTTAAACTTTGAGAATTCAATCATTGTGCCATCTTATAAATCTGGTTCCCGGCCAGCAGGAAAGCGCCTACGCCGTACACCTCTGTCATCTCGCGGGTCACTTTGCGAGGGTCGGCCCCGATAGGCTGCACATAGCCCAGCTTACCTTCCGCAGAGACAGCATCAAGCATAGCCTGCCAGCCTTTCACCACAACGGGAGTAAACTTATCCTTATCCAACAAGCCCTCGTTTATGCCGTATGCCAGTGCATAAACAATGAAACCGGTCGCACTGGTTTCGGGAGAAGGATAAGATTCGGGGTCGAGCAGGCTGGCATGCCAGTAGCCGTCCTTGCTCTGCAACTCGGCCACGCGCGCAGACAAAGTGACAAACAGGTCCTCATAGAAACGGCGGTGCTTGTCCTTTGCAGGCAAGGCCTGCAAGATTTCACTCAGTCCGCCCAATACCCAGCCATTGCCACGGCCCCAAAACACTTTCTTGCCGTTGGCTTCTTTTTTATTAAAATAGCGGGAATCGCGGTAGAAGAGATGCTCTTCCTTATCGAACAGGAAATCATATGTGGCCCGGTACTCACGATTTAGAAAATCAACATATTTCTTATCACCGGTCATCGCATAAAGCTTGGCATACACCGGAGGGGCCATGAACAGGGCGTCACACCATGACCAACGGTCCAGGCTCTCGATACGGCTATAGTCCAGCTCCAAATTCCCTTTTGCAGGATGCCCGATCACCCAATCGGTACGGGCCAGCGTGTGCCAGATCATCCTTTCCTGACCGTATTTATTATATAAATCGAGGTACACCTGCGCCACTGCGATAAAATCGGCATGATACATCCATGACCCAAGCTGATACTGGTTGCGGCTGCCTATACGAAGCAGCCAGCGGTAATAGAAATCATAACCGTCTTCCTTTTCACTCAGTTCGGCCCAGTCAGCCATTCCCGCATAAAGGACGGCGTGGGTCCATGACACGTCATCATGTTCATGGCCGGTATTGGGATGGGCTATCTGCCAATCCGCCACTTTACGCATCATATTCTTCGTTTCCACCTTAGTAAAAGGAATCTGGGAGGAAACGGAAACGGAGAACAGCACGGCAAGTGCTGTCCCACACAACTTATACATATAATTCATCTTTTTCATCAGGTTAAAGCATCACGATATTTATCCACGACACCGGCTGCTTCTTTTATCTGCAGTTTGATGACAAACGGTTCGCCGGGTTCCTGTGCAGGCATATCCACATTATACTCATTCCGTGCCGTCTCAACCACCTTCACCGATTTTCCATTCAGCAATGCGGCTTTCACTACCTGGGTGCCCTTCGGTGTCTTCACCGTCAGATGCTTTGAATAAGGACAATTAAAGACAACCATGTAAACATCCGACCCCTTGCGGGTGTAATATCCCCAAGGCTGTTTCTCCCAACCGGCATAGTCGCAACCATAAATGCATTGGCCATTCTTCTTCATCCAAGCACCGATGGATTTAGCCAGTTCCTTTTCTTCCGAACGGAAATCCCCATCCGCCTGAGGACCGAAGTTGACAACCATATTGCCACCCATGGACACGGCATGAACGATACGTTCGAGCACCTCCACCGGAGTCTTGACATAACTGAGAGACCAGTCTTTATGGTATCCCCATTGGTTTTCGGGTACCGTCATACAGGCTTCCCAGTCCCAGCGGGTCACTTTCAAGTCCTTCACCGGGTCGGGCAAACGGCGTTCGTAACCGGATTCATAATCTCCCATCAAATGACCGTTGCTGTCAAAATGACGTTTCCCGTAGTCATCGGCACGCAAACGGCTGTTGATGGTCACGCCCGGAAGCATCTCCTTCAGCATACGCTCCACATGGGCCGTCCACCAACCGTTCTTCTTGATGCTGGCATCCCAGGTGCCGTCAAACCAGAAGTCCTTTACCGTCGGATAAAGGGTTGCAAGCTCCTTCAGCTGATTATCCGTAAACGTCAGAAAACGGCTGAAAGCAGCGCTGTCCTCGGGCGTCTTCACATCATAACGCCAGTCCGGGTGGCTCCAGTCCATCACAGAGAAATAGAAATGTACGTCAATGCCCTCATCGTTATACGCCTTTACCAGTTCCCCCAAAAGGTCTTTCTTGTATGGGGTATTGGCCACTGTGTTTTCTGTATACTTACTGGGCCAGAGGCAAAAGCCTTCATGGTGCTTGGTGGTGATCTTCACATAACGAACTCCCATCTCCTTGGCCATCTTTGCCCACTTCCTGGCATCAAACTTCGTCGGATTCCACTGTTTCATCAACTCCAGCCACTCGCCCGACGGAACTTTTGCCCATGACTTGAGCCATTCCGCAGCACCCGGATAGACTTTCCCGTTCCATTCACCACCGGGAATGGCATAAAGCCCCCAATGGATAAAAGCGCCCAAACGGTTGTCCCGAAATTTCTGCATATCCGCGTCATAACGTTTACCCAAACGATCGGCACCATAGTTCAAAGGAATTTCCTGTTCGGCAGGTAATAATTTATGGCTGTGCTGAGCAGATGCTCCTGCTGCCAATAATGAAAATAAGATGAAAGTCTTTAAGAATTTGTTTTTCATGTTCAATAAATAAAGGAATTATAATTAAGATTGTCTATGAAGACTATGCAAAAGTAACAAAGGCAAACGAATATGACTTACTATTTTTGTTGCCATTACCTACACATATTGTCCTTAAAAAGAAAAATGATTAAAAAAGATGCCCTGTAAGAGGTACAAGGCATCTTTTTACAATAAAAAGTTTAATGAATTTATTTATCATTCTCTGCCTCTTCCCAACCCGGATTTTGCTCAAGCTGTGGATTCATGGTTATTTCTTCTCGAGGAATAGGCCATAAATAACGATAGTCTTCCCATGGCAGGGTTCCTTTTATTGTATATTTATAAGGACTCTTCGGATAACAGATAATAAATCCATCTTCATCTAAAAATATATCTTTATCTACAGTGGCTTTAGTTGCACTAAAACGTTCAGCTCCCGGCTTACTTGGATCCTTCTGCTCATATTTTCCACTATATAATTCCAGCATTTCATCAGTCATCCGCATACCACGCAAAGGCACGGTCAGAAGCTTACCTGCCTTCCAACGCATCAGGTCTTCATAACGATGATTTTCCATAGCCAATTCCACACGACGTTCACGACGGATTTCGCGAAGCAGCGGACTAACCGGATAGTCCAATTTCTCTGCATAGATTTTATCCAAACGTGGGTCTGCCGGTTCTTGTCCTACCACCAATTTTGAGGTTGGATATTTTACAAAATCAAACCCGGCTCGTTCACGTAAAGCATTAATTGTCATATCAACATCTGCTTGTGACAAAGTTCCTTCCAGTTCATATTTAGCCTCAGCATACATTAATAGCAACTCACCATAACGGAACTCAATAGCAGCCTGGATACCATTGGTAGTACGGTCTTGCTCTTCCATGTCACCCATCCAATGTTTAATAACACGATATCCAGTTACAGTAGAACCATTTGTGTTATAATTAATCTTCGGATAATTAATACCATTTTCGTCCAAAGAAACAATACCACCTTCATAAATAGTAACATGTTCTCCAGGACGACAAATAGTTTGCGTCAAACGAGGGTCACGATTTTCCAACTCTCTCCACATACCATAACCTTCAAAATTTGGATTTTCCTCATAATTACCTTCAGAACCACCTACATAAATAGGTCTTCCATCAATACACAAATATTCATCAATAAATCCTCTAGTTGCTCCCATTGATTGACGATTACTATTATTTTGATCATAATAACGCTGAAAAGCATGTCCAAATTCATTTTCAATATAAGTACGGCCTAAAATAACTTCTTTATTATTTGAAAAATCATAGGCTGTAAACATCTTCCAATAAGATTCTCCTGAATTATCTGTATATAAAGAATATTTGCCCAGCAGTTCCTTACAAGCTGTCACACATTCCTGTAAGAACTTAGTTCCATCCAAATTCAGTTCTTTATGATATTTACGATAAGTACCTTCAAACAAACAAATACGAGCTTTCAAGAAATTAGCCATATCTTTATTTAAACGACCACTTTCTTCTTTCCCTTTTTGAGGCAAACCAGCAACAGACTTATTAATACACATTAACAAAGAATCCATAACCTCTGCACGTGAATTACGTGGAGCATACAATTCTTCTGAATCTACATTTAAGTCGCGTGTCAACCAAGGCACATCACCGAAAAATAATACTTTTTTATAATAATCAAGAGCTTTAAAAAAGTAAGCCTCACCTGCATATTGTTCCAATTTGTAGGCAGGAAGTTCACTACGTTGATAACGTTGTAAAAAGAAATTAATCGTTCGTAAATTTGTCCAACTCCATCCACCACTTCCTGCTCCTGTAGGAATTTTATTTAGTCCTGCCAATTCTTTTGGTTCACTACCTGTACGTACACAGTTATCTGAATAAAAATCACCATAAGCCAAGGGACTTCCTGTAACCGGAAGCGGAGTAATATATTTATCTTGTGACCATCCATCACCATGCCCTTTTATATAAGCAGGATAGAGTTTATTTAAATAAAGTTTCAAATCGCTTTCTGTCTTCCAGAAATTTTCATCTGTTACATTATCCAAAGGATAACGTTCCATAAAATCATCATTACATCCTATAAGCATGGAGACTAATCCCAACGCCAATATATATTTTTTCATTTTCATAATCTTTTATTTTTTAAATTAGAAATTAATCTGTGCACCCACTGATACAGAACGCATCATCGGGTAAGATGAAGAAATCGATTCCGGATCAAAGACATCAGGCACACCTGAAATCTCAAATAAATTATAACCAGAAAGATTCAAAGTAACACTATTCATTCCTACTTTAGTAACCCATGACTTAGGTAAGCTATAGCCCAAAGACAAAGTTTTTAAACGAATATATGCAGCATTGTACAAATTTCCTGTATGTGCAATGCTTGAATTCTGAGTTCTACCATACATATGATATTTCGCATTGGTACGGTCAGGACGCCATGAATTATTATAAGTGTCACGGTTTCCGGAAGTATTATTTCCTCCCCATAAAGCACGATCTGTTATACAAACATCACGCTTAGCAACTCCCTGAAAGAAAATACCAAGAGATATATTTTTCCATGAAACATTACCATTTAAGCCAAAACGGAAACGCGGAGTACTGTTACCAATAACTTTACGGTCACCTGGATTATAAATAGTATTCTGTCCTGTAGAAACTTTACCATCTGCACCTACACTACTTCTGTGTTCATCATCACCTTCTTTTCCACCATAATCTTCAAAACGAAGATCTCCCGGATACCATGTAGAACCTAGATCTGACTGTGAAGCACCTTGTAATATTTGTTTTCCATTTTCATCTGTTATAAAATCATCTTCTTGCAAAATACCTAAACTGTTATATCCCCAAATCTCACCCATTGTTTTACCTGCATATAAAGAAGAAAGTAATTTATTAGGATTACCATCAAAGCGAACTACCTTTGTTATATAGTCAGACAATACAAAACTTACATCATAATTTATCCCATTAGCCAAACGGTCCTTCCATTTCAGGCTCAATTCCCATCCATTCGTACGCAATATACCTGAATTCTTTTTAGGTGCCGATGCTCCTAAGACACTAGGATATTTATCACCTGCCATTAAAATATCTTTGGTTCGACGAGAATACCAATCAAAAGTAAAATCTAAACGATTCCCCAATAAAGCCACATCAATACCGAAGTCAATAGTAGTCGCTGTTTCCCAAGTCAAATTTGGAGAAATCAGTCCCGAAGGAGAAATTCCCATTGGACGGCTTCCCCCCATATCCCAATTTACAAAACCTACACTACCATACTCGGGAATATATGCATAATTAGAAACATTCTGATTACCCAAAGATCCCCATGAAGCTCTTAACTTCAAATTATCCAGCCAAGTAAGATTATTTTTTATAAATGATTCTTCAGAAACTCTCCAACCTGCGGAAAAGGAAGGGAAAAATTTAAAACGGTCTTCTTTGCGGAAACGTGAGGTACCATCATAACGACCATTGAACTCAAACAGATAACGATCATTAAAAATATAGTTAACACGGGCAAAAGCTCCACGAATAGCCCAATGTTCTGCACTATCATAAGCATATTGATTGCCAGTAGTAGCATTTATCACTGGGATATTAGGAGTCAAAATACCCTGAGCTTTCGCTCCTGTGTAACGATAAGTATACCACTCCTGATTAAAACCTGCTACAGCACCCACATAATGTTTTCCAAATGTTTTATCAAAATTAGCATAAGCATTGATAGTATAATAATCAGAATGGGTTACTTGTTCTAAAATACTAGAAGGATCAGTATGAGTCTTCACTGTAGATGTCCAATTATCTACTACATACTCACGAGTTGGAACCACTTCTTTGTAATAGTATTCATTCGGACGATAAGAGAACTCACCCTTCAAGCTCAAACCATCCATCAAAGTTATAGTAGGATTGATGCTGAACACCGCATTAGTACGTTTGGTTTCTTTCGTAGCTCCATAAGCTAACCAACCTATAATATTATCAGTCCACATCTCTCCTAGCGGGTCTGTTGCGGCAGTTTTTACCGGTGCACACACATTACGTTCCGGTTCTCCCATCATAGCAGACCATAAGGACCCTTTTTGTGGGTTTATGTATGGTTCATCCAAATTAGAGACATTATAACTAATCTTGGCATTGACTTTAAACCACTTGGTGATTTCTGAATCAATACTCATCAATCCATTAAAACGATTTTGCTTATCTGTATTTATTTTATACATTCCCTCTTGATGCTGATATCCCAAAGACAAATAATAGCGGCTTTTTGCTGTTCCGCCACTAATGCTAGCTGTATGTTTTTGCAATGGTGTCCAGTCTCTTACAACTTCTTCAAACGGATTCATGCTTGAGACCCATGAGAATTTTGATGTACTTCCCTGCTGATAAATCCAAGCATTTTCTGCTGTAGGATTTTCCATCCATTTTTTCTTGGCTTCCAACAGCTGCATACTCCAATCCGAGACAGAGTTACCAGTCCATTCTGTACGTTCATTCTCGGCCAATTGCAATGTATAAGCATCCATAATATCAGGACGATGTGATGGAGTATTCCACTGCATACTAAAATTATAAGTAACTGTAGGTCTTTGTTCTTTTTGACCTGACTTAGTGGTAACCAACATTACACCATATGTAGCGCGAGCACCATAAATGGCAGCTGAAGCTGCATCCTTCAATAAAGAAATGCTCTCAATATCATTAGGATTCAACATGTTAAGATAAGTAGCATCCATTTGTATACCATCAACCAAAATCAAAGGGCTACCTTCATCAACCTGCCATTTGCCATTTGAATCCTGGCTCATTGAAGTACCCCCACGAACATTAAAAGAAGGAACAGCCCCAGGGGAAGCGCTTGTTGCTGAAACGTTCAAATTAGGAAGTACGCCTTGCAAAGCCTGACCAATATTTGCAACTGGTTTATTTGCAAGAGCTTCACTGGAAACAGAAGCTACAGCACCAGTTAAATTTACCTTTTTCTGAGTACCAAAACCAACTACAACTACTTCATCCAGCGTTTTAGAATCTTCCACCAAACAAACTTCAGTTTTAGTTCCTGCCTTTATAGTCTGTGGAACATAGCCAATATAAGAGACTAAAATACTTGCACCTTTAGAAACACTCAATTGATAATTACCATCAATATCTGTAATTACACCATTAACTGTACCTTTTTCTACAACATTTGCTCCAATTATCGGCTCACCTGTAGCATCGACAACTTTTCCTTTAACTGTCACCTTACTACCTTGTGTTTCTGTATTCTTCTTATTGTTAGGAAACAATACGATTTGAGAATTTGTTATCTCAAAACCGATTCCAACCGGATTCAACATTTTATCCATAGCCTTACGAACAGTTTCATTCTGTACGGAAAGGCTAACTTTAACCTTAATATTGACTTCAGTGGGATTATAAAAAAATGTATAGCCACTGGCTTTCTCTACTTTCGGCATAGCCTCTGATAGAGGAATATTTGAGAAAGAAAGGGAAAAACGCTTTTCTGTTTGAGCCATTAGAAAGGTTGTACAAAAAAGCATTAAAATAAATGCAGAATATTTCTTTAAATTCATATTTTTGTAGATTATAAAGTTAACTAGTGGGGAATAAATGCCCAGAACGACCAAATTCTTTATTCATTCCTCCGGTTAATAATTAATTTAACTCACGTAGAAGAGAGGCTGTCTCAAAATGATTTTTGAGATGGCCTTTTTTATATCATCAATGTTTCATAGGCATTATATTTTTAAGGGTTAGTACTAGATATTTCTTTTATGGTTAACACATTATGTTCATCGAAATTGTATTCTAACGGATTCAAGCGTGCCATAATACGTACAATTTCCTCTAATGTTTCATGACGTAAAGTAAAACTATAAATATATTTATCAGACAAAGATGGAGACAGATTAATCTTCACACTATACCACTTAGAAAGAAACCGACAAATGTATCCTAAAGGTTTTCCTTTGAATATAATCTTATCATTAGCCCACGAACTCATAAAGTGAACATCTCCTCTTTCAATTGACAGAGCATTGTTCAGCTTATTAAATGTTGCCATTTCACCCGGTTGCATAAGACGATGCTCTTTAGATGTCTCCAATGATACAGAGCCTTCCACGAGCCCCACATATGTATTAGCAGAGTCAGGATGCGAAGTTACATTAAACTTTGTTCCATGTACAACCACTTTCATACCTTCAGTCTCCACTACGAAAGGATGATCTTTATCATGCTTAATATCAAAATATGCTTCACCCAAGAGATTGACCAAACGTGAATTATCATTAAAGTCAGTATTTAAGGAAAGAGAAGTATTGGTATGCAAACACACTTGAGTACCATCTGACAAATAAACTTTTGACTTACCACTCAAGTTGGTATAAACCTGAGTGCCCGATTCCGGGCGACCCAAATTTATACCTATATATAATGTACAAGAGAGAGCAATAAGCAAAAAAACAGAAGCAACAGCAGCATAGCGTTTGAAAGATACAGAACGAGTCTTATGAACAGAAGGTTCAGCTTTTACCTCTGTAGTCTTCATTCGTTTCGATAATTCTTTCCAATAATAATTTGTATCGGGAGTGTAATTAATAGCATTTTCCTGCACCTTTTGCCACAAAGTTTGTAACTCCTCAAAAATTACCCTATGGTTATCCTCAGCCAACCACACGGTCAAGTCGTGTTCTTCTTCAGCTGTAATATCGTGTTTCAGCTTTTGAATAATTAGATTCCAGGGTATTTCTTTTTTCATTTCGTATGTCTTTTTAGCTTTTTACAACCGTATGACACATCAAAATGAAATAACCCTTATTCAAAAAAGAGTTTTTTTTAAAAAAGATAGATATATTTTTCGTCCAAGAAGTTCTTTATTAATTTTAAAGCTTTAGTTATCTGAGCTTCTACCGTTTTTATTGAGATTTGCATTTTTTCTGCTATTTCTCTATTTGAGAGGTTTTCATGCCGACTATATTGAAAAACCTCCCGACATTTATCGGGTAATGCACAAATAGCCTCCATAATAAGATGTTGCAATTCCTCCATTTCAAGAGCCGAGATATCTTCATCTCTTATTTCCTCTTCCACTTCTTCAAGACGAAGCATTGAACGATTGTCACGCAGATAATTTAAGCACCGGTTGCGGGCTGCCTGAAAAAGGTATGCTTTAAACGAAAGAGTAATATTTATTTCATTTCTATGTTCCCAAATATGAACGAAAAGCTCTAATATAAGCTCTTCAGCATCTTGGGTATCTGATACATAGACATGCGCAAAACGACATAACGATGCAAAATAAGTATCAAATAAATACTTAAACGCTTGCTCATTACCGCTTTGAATGAGTTTCAATAACAATATATCGTCATTAATGCTCATAAAATAATTATTGAACGCAAAGATAGGAATTAAATAAGAGAAAGCCGCCTGAAAGATAATACTTATCTCACAAACGGCTCTTATTATTATACCTTAAACTAGATTACAACCGAATTGCTTTCATAATCTTCTCCAAGGCTCCGGAATTATTCTTCACATAATCTCCGGCTGCATTTCCCGCCTGCTGCAAATAGCTGTTATCAGTCAGGAATCTATCCATCAAACGTTTAAATTCCTCATAATCATTGATTTCAAACCCACCCTTCTTTTCTAAAAGATGTTGAGCCTCACGGAATTTCTTATTGTTCGGACCAAAAATAACCGGAATGCCGTACACAGCTGCCTCAAGCACATTATGAATACCAACTCCAAATCCTCCACCGATATACGAAATTTCCCCATAACGGTAAATGGATGAAAGCAACCCATAACAATCAATAATCAGGCAATCGGCTTTCGATACATTTTCTGCTGTTGCCTCTGTATAACGGACACAAGGACGCTTTACCTTCTCCATGATTTCTTTCAAATGGCTGTCACTCACCACATGAGGGGCTATGACCAACTTCATTTCGGGGTGTTCATTAAAGTACCTGATAAAAATATCTTCATCAGGTCCCCACGAACTACCGGCAACAAAAGTCTTCGAATTTCCTTTAAATGCTTTTACCAAAGGGAGATCCTTGGCAACAGTGCAAATATCCAATACCCGATCAAAACGAGTATCACCTACAATCGTTACATCAGTAACACCGATACTTGCCAACAGTTTTTCAGAGACTTCATTCTGCACAAATAAATGTGAAAAAGTCTTCAGCACTTTACGGTAATCCTTACCATACCAACGGAAAAAAATCTGATTCGGGCGGAATATAGACGAAACACTATAAACCGGAATACCTTTCTTATAAAGTGTATTCAAATAATTCTGCCAAAATTCATACTTTATAAAGAATACCATACAGGGATTCACCATCTCGATAAAACGCCTCACATTACGAGGTGTATCAAAGGGCAGATAACACACAATATCAGCCCCTTGATAGTTTTTTCTCACTTCATACCCTGAAGGAGAAAAAAAAGTCTGCAATATTCTATACTCAGGGTGCTCCTTACGAATACGCTCAATTAATGGACGTCCTTGTTCAAACTCGCCCAAAGATGCTGCATGAAACCAGATATAACGGGCATTCCGGTCAATCTTGTCACGCAGGATATCAAATACCTCCCGATGACCTTTCACCATCTTGGCAGGCTTGGAGCTGAACAATGCAGCCAGCTTAACCCCGAATAGATAAATATAGATGACTAGATTATAAATCATGATTCACGGTATTACTTGAGCACTTCCACAGCCCGGCGAATGCGTCTCAATGTTTCTTCTTTTCCTAAAACAGCAGAAATATCAAACATGTGCGGCCCTTTGCCCTCGCCTACCAATGTCAAACGGAAGGCATTCATGATATTGCCCAAATGATAACCTTTATCTTCTATCCATTTCATTACTACCTTTTCCTGATTCTCCAATGAGAAATCATCCAATGCTTCCAATACATCGGCAAGCTCCAACATACGCTCGGGAGAGTCTTCTTTCCAGCGTTTCTTGGTAGTCTTCTCATCGTACTCCATCGGAGCGACAAAGAAGAACTTGCAGGTTCCCCACAAATCTTTAATGAAACTAACGCGGTCTTTCATCAATCCCACCACTGTTATCACTTTATCCATAGGAGCCTCTATGCCGTTTTCTTTCAGGACAGGCATAAACAAAGCTGCTATTTCAGCATTGTCTTTCTTCAATATATATTCGTGATTAAACCACTTCCCTTTTTCAAAATCAAATTTTGCACCGGCCTTACTGCAATGGCTTAAGTTAAACAATTGCACCAATTCATCCAATGACATGATTTCTTGGTCATTACCCGGATTCCATCCCAACAAAGCAAGGAAATTGATAACAGCTTCAGGCAAATATCCCGACTCGCGATAACCGGATGATACTTCTCCGGTTTTAGGATCATGCCATTCCAATGGGAATACGGGGAAACCAAGACGGTCACCGTCACGCTTACTCAGCTTTCCATTTCCATCCGGCTTCAACAATAACGGCAGGTGAGCGAATTCAGGCATCGTATCTTCCCAACCGAAAGCACGGTATAACAATACATGTAAAGGAGCAGAAGGCAACCATTCCTCTCCACGAATAACATGAGAGACTTCCATTAAATGATCATCCACGATATTTGCCAAATGATAAGTAGGCAACTCGTCTGCAGATTTATATAATACTTTATCATCAAGAATGGACGAATTTATCACCACTTCACCACGAATAATATCATGTACATGAACATCTTCATTAGGTTCTATCTTAAAACGTACCACATACTGTTTTCCTTCTGCTACCAATGCATCAACTTCTTCTTTCGACATTGTCAAAGAGTTGCGCATGGTCATACGGGTTGAAGCATCATACTGAAAGTTAGGAATCTCCTTACGTTTCGCATCCAACTCTTCAGGAGTATCAAAAGCAATATAAGCTTTGTCGTTATCCAACAAGACTTGCACATATTTTTTATAAATATCGCGACGTTCAGACTGACGATACGGACCGAAATTACCACCAAAACTTACGCCTTCATCAAACGTAATCCCCAACCACTTGAACGATTCGATAATGTATTCTTCCGCTCCCGGAACAAAACGATTTGAATCGGTATCTTCTATACGGAAAATTAAATCTCCACCGTGCTGACGAGCAAACAGGTAGTTATACAAAGCAGTGCGCACACCACCAATATGCAACGCTCCCGTTGGACTCGGAGCAAAACGAACTCTTACTTTTCTTTCTGACATTGTTGTTTTATATAAAATACGCCGCAAAATTAATCTAAATTTCCCGATTTTTTCGTATTTTGCGCGCAAAAATATACGATTATGAAAAGTTTAAAGACCGGTAAACGGTTTTCATATAAAGATTTGCTGTATAAAAGCCTCATTTTCATTGCCACAGTGTCAGTTATAGTTTATTTTTTGCCCAATGAAGGCAAATTTAACTATCAATTTGACATCAACAAACCATGGAAGTACGGACTATTACAAGCATCGTTCGATTTCCCCATTTATAAAAATGACATGCAGGTGCAAAAAGAACAGGATAGTATTCTTGCTACTTACCAGCCCTATTTCCATATAGAAAAGAATGCGGAAAAAGAGATGATTGAGAGACTGAGAGAAGACTATAACAAAACACTTCGCCATTCCTTGCCCGGCACAGATTATATAAGATACATAGAGCGCATGCTGAAAGAGATGTATAGAAATGGAATTATTGCCGGTAATGACCTCACCCGAATGGAAGAGGACAGCATCACTGCCATACGAACGGTAGAACAGAATACGGCCACAAGTCGGCCGGTCGGTCAGTTATATACTGTAAAAGATGCTTATGAATACCTGCTGAACGCCGATACCACCCATTACAAGAAGAAGGTTTTGCAGCAGTGCAACTTAAATAATTATATTACTCCAAATCTTATTTATGACGAAGCCAAATCTGAAGCAGCACAGAAAGACCTGCTATCCAATATTTCCTATGCAAACGGTTTTGTCTTAAACGGTCAAAAAATTATAGACCGCGGAGAAATTGTAAACGAACAGACCTACAATATATTAGAGTCTTTACGAAAAGAATGGGAAAAGCGCAGTGATTCTTTACAAGAGAAACGGCTGACACTGGCCGGACAAATACTTTATGTCGGCATCTTCCTGTTTTGCTTCATGGTCTATTTGGATTTGTTCCGTGCCGATTATTATGAGCGCAAAGGCAGTTTAAGTTTGCTTTTCGCACTGATAGTGCTATTTCCGGTTATCGCTTCCGTCATGGTATCGCAAAGTCTATCCAGTATTTATATCGTTCCTTTTGCGATGATACCGATTATAGTGCGTATCTTTCTTGACTCGCGAACGGCATTCATGGCTCACGTCACCATCATCCTGCTCTGTTCCATCACATTGCGTTTCCCTCATGAGTTTATTCTCTTGCAGGTGGTGGCGGGCATGGTATCTATCTATAGCTTACGCGAATTATCACAACGCTCGCAACTTCTGCGAACGGCTTTGGTAGTTTTTGCCAGTTATGCATTGTTGTATTTTGCTTTTGAGCTGATTCACGAAGATGATTTGACCAAGCTGAATACACGTATGTATATCTACTTTATGATAAATGGCATTCTACTGCTGTTTGCTTATCCGCTGCTGTTTATTTTGGAAAAGACTTTCGGCTTTACTTCCAATGTTACGCTGGTAGAGCTTTCCAATATCAACAACAGCTTGCTACGCGAGATGTCGGAGATAGCTCCGGGCACTTTCCAACACTCCCTCCAGATGGCTAATCTGGCAGCAGAAGCAGCCAATAAAATCGGTGCAAAAAGCCAGTTGGTTCGTACAGGAGCACTTTACCATGATATAGGTAAAATGGTAAACCCCGCCTTCTTCACCGAGAACCAGTCGGGAGTAAATCCGCATAAAAGCCTCAACTATGAACAAAGTGCGCAAGTTATCATCAGCCATATCACAGATGGCTTAAAGCTTGCCGAGAAACATAATCTGCCTAAAGTCATTAAAGACTTTATCAGCACGCATCATGGAAGAGGACTGACTAAGTACTTCTACATTTCCTATAAAAATGAGCACCCTGACGAAGAAGTGGATGCCGAAAAATTCCGTTATCCGGGTCCCAACCCATTCACCAAGGAGCAAGCCATCCTAATGATGGCCGACTCCGTAGAAGCTGCTTCACGAAGCCTGCCCGAATATACAGAAGAAAGTATAGGAACTTTAGTAGACAAAATCATCGACGCGCAAGTTGCAGAAGGATTTTTCAAAGAATGTCCTATCACTTTCAAAGATATCGCCTTAGTGAAAGCGCTGTTTAAGGAAAAACTGAAAACGATGTATCACACTCGAATCAGTTATCCTGAGTTGAAGAAATAGCACGAATACTTTCAAGCAGTCCGGCGCAAGCGTCTTCCAGAATATCCAATACATTCTCGAAACCTTGCGCCCCTCCATAATAAGGATCGGGTACATAATCCACCATCTTCACCCGACAATAGTCTGTCATCCGGCGGATTTTCTTCTCTGTTTCCAAATCAGGCGCCCGTTCTATCAAATCCTCTATATTGCGGTCGTCCATACCGATAATCATATCAAAGTGATAAAAATCATCTGTACAGACAGGGCGGGAACGATGAGTCAGATTGTATCCCCGACGAGAAGCATGCATACGCATACGGCTATCAGGCAGTTCTCCTTGATGATAACTCAAGATACCGGCAGAATCAACTTCTATTTCTCTCTCCAGACCTTCTTTTCTAATTAAAGTACGCATAACTTCTTCTGCGGAAGAGGAACGGCAAATATTGCCGAGGCAAACAAAAAGTATTTTCTTCATATAGTTCTACAAACAAAGATATTCTTTAAACGATTTCACATCACGGTTCATAATCAGTGACTCCGGGAACTCGGTAAGTTGCAACAAGTCATACAAATAATCATATCGGGCAATATCAAATGAAATATGTGCATCGCTTCCCAGAATCACCGGCACCTCATATCGTTTACACAGCCGCAGGATAGAAAGGTTGTTCTCCCGGGCATTCGGCTTATTGCGCGTTGGTTTTAAAGAACTGTTATTTATCTCCAACAGGGTATGATGTTCTTTTGCCGCCAATACAATAGGCTCGAAATTTAATTCGGCCGTACCATCTCCGGGGTGACTGATAATATGAATAAAAGGATTACTGACTGCCTTCACCATCCCATGCGTATTTTCGTCTACCGTGCCATAACTATAGCATAAAGAATGAATACCGGCAATACGAATATCCAACATTCTCATACAGTTCTCATCCATATCAAGATTTCCCTCCCCGTCAAGAATGTTAATCTCTGCCCCTAATAACAATTCGATGCCGTACATCTGTCGGGGAACAACATGCAGATTTCTAAAATAAATGGGATTACAGCTTCCCGGAACACCGGGAGAATGCTCCGTTATTCCCAACAATTTCAAACCCTTGCCGGCAGCAGCCTGTGCCATCTCCTGTAAAGTACTGAATGCATGCCCGCTGGCAATGGTATGGGTATGCACATCTAATTCTATTTTCATAATTACTGTGGATCTACATCATAATATACTAATAGGGAACGAAAACGCTCGTCTTCAATAATTGCACGTTGCACGGCAAGCAAATAATCGCGCACTTTCGCTATCGAAGCGGTCTGTTCCACTTTAACCATAATCTTTTTAATAAATAAGGTTTGAATACGGGCTACCGGTGGTTTATCTGGTCCCAACACACGACTTCCCAAACCGGAACGAAGTTGTGCAGCCATTGCATCCGCCGCCATATCAAGCACATCTTCTTTCCGATGTTTCAGATAAACATAAATGAGACGGTAATAAGGCGGATACTTGAATATCTGCCGTTCTGCCGACTGGTCATAATAAAGTTGTTCATAATCATTCGATATCACCTGGCGAATCACCGGCAAGTCAGGAGACTTTGTCTGCAAAATCACCAACCCTTGCCTGTTCTTTCTTCCGGCACGTCCCGCCACCTGTGCCATCAGCTGGAAAGCACGCTCATGGCTGCGGAAGTCCGGGTAGTTCAACATCGTATCGGCATTCAGTATACCTACCACGCTGACATGGTCAAAGTCCAATCCCTTTGAAACCATCTGCGTACCAATCAATATATCTGTCTTACCCTGTTCAAAATCAGCGATTATCTTCTCGTATGCCGTTCGGGTTCGGGTAGTATCCAAATCCATCCGGGCAACTCTCGCTTCGGGAAAAATCAGTTTAATATCATCTTCAATACGTTCCGTTCCGAACCCCCGATTCATCAGTTCCACACTACCACAGGCAGGGCACGAACGGGGTACCTGATACGTATATCCGCAATAATGACAGGTCAGTTGGTTTAATCCCTTATGATAAGTAAGGCTCACATCACAATTCTTACACTTCGGAACCCAGCCGCAAGTATGACATTCTATCATCGGAGCAAAGCCACGACGATTTTGAAACAAAATCACCTGCTCTTTACGTTCCAATGCCTCTTTAATTTCTTTGACCAAGCGAGGAGAAAAAGGTCCCTGCATCCTTTTTTGATGAGCAAGTTCTTTAATATCCACCAATTCGATATGAGGAAGCTGAATATCTTGATAGCGTTCCTTCAATTCTACAAATCCGTATTTACCCGATATCGCATTGAAATAACTCTCCACACAGGGAGTGGCTGTACCTAAAAGAACTTTAGCACCAAACATCGATGCCAGCATAATAGACGAATTGCGGGCATGATAACGGGGAGCCGGGTCTTGTTGCTTATATGTATTTTCATGCTCTTCATCTACGATTACCAATCCCAAGTTCTTGAAAGGAAGAAAAATGGAAGAACGAACCCCCAATATCACATCATATTCTTCGTCTCCCAACTGCTTCTGCCAGATTTCCACACGTTCGGCATCCGGAAACTTAGAATGGTAAATGCCGAGACGATGGCCGAATACCCGCTTCAGACGTTCGGTTATCTGAGTAGTCAAAGCAATCTCCGGCAATAGATAGAGCACTTGTTTGCCCGCTTTCAGCACCTCTTGAATAAGATGAATATATATTTCGGTCTTGCCGCTGGAAGTTACTCCGTGCAGCAGACAGACATTCTTTTCTCTGAAACATTGGAGAACAGACTGATAGGCCTGTTGCTGTGCCGGGTTCAGCGGATTGATATCCGTTGTCTTCAGCATACCTTTATCCAGACGCCCTATTTCCTGATAATAGATTTCAAACACTCCTTTTTCTACCAGCCCGTTAAGAACGGCGGCAGAACCACCTGCCTTCTCCAATAAAGTTTTCTTAGTGACTTCCTTTAAGGTAGTTTCACGCGATACCCAACCGGAAAGCTCTATATATTTCATCAACAGTGCCAATTGTTTGGGAGCACGTCCCAAATCATTGAAAAGTTGCTGTAACCGGGCTTCATCCATACCGGAGTCTGCCAATTTTACACGCGCTTCCGTACGGGGTTTATAATTACGCTTTAATTCCTCCTTCACGTAAATAGCTTCCTTGTCAAGCAATGACTTAATGACCGGAAGAATATTTTTCATCCCGCTTGCCTTTTCCAGTTGGGTGACACATTGTTCTGTGTCATTACTCAACAAGTCTAATATTTTCTGTTCCTTTTCGGGAAGCGAAGCCGATGCTTCAAAGTCCGGGTTATACACCACCAAAGTCTCACTTTCCAACTTCATGCCGGACGGAATGGCAGCCTTATAAACATCTCCCAATGTACAGAGATAATAAGAAGCCAGCCACTCCCAAAATTCAAACTGTTTAGGCAGCAATACAGGAGTTGAGTCAAGCACCTCTTCTATATCCTTTGTCTCATAACCTTCGGGAGCTGCATAATGCACATTGGTGACAATAGCCGTATAGAATTTCTTCCGTCCAAACGGTACTACAACCCTACACCCTATCTGTACTTTCTCTTCCATTTCTGCCGGAAGCGAATAAGTGTACTGACCGGCAATAGGCAACGGCACTATGACATCTACATATTTTTTCATACCGCAAAATTACAAAAAAGGAGACACTCAGTAAAGAATGCCTCCTTTTTATCTTTTATTAAATGAACTTGCTTAGAACAGATACGCAAGTGATACTTGCCAGGTATTGTTCTTAATCTTAATGACTTCTTCATTCGTGGTCTCGATAGTAGCCGTATGACTTAAAGCAAAGTTATAATTTACGCCTATCTGTATATGACGAATCAACTTCACACCCGCACCTACATTGAAAGTTGTATTATTCTTCTTCAACTCATAATCCATAAAGCCTTTTTTATTACCGATATTAAAGCCAAACTGCGGGCCGGCAGCAATATAAGCCCCAAACATACTTCCCAATCCAAATGACCATTTCAAATTCACAGGAATTTCAAACGTTTTCAGTTTAGCATCTGTATCATATCCTTTGGCAGCCAAATCTGTTTGTGAATACAAAGCAGCGATGTCAGCTCCCACCCCGATAATAGGCAATGTGAACTCAGCCATAGGACCAATAAACCAACCGGTCTGGTTATCACCTTTCAAGGCATCCTTTGAAAAGCTTGCTTTTGACAGGTTCAAACCACCCTTCACACCGAAGTGTAACTGAGCTTGAACAGGAGCAGCCATCATCAAACATACAGCTACCATAAATACACTAATAATCTTTTTCATGTTCGTCTATTTTTAGTTTACATTGCAAAGATAAGGATAAAAAATGAGAATCAGTAATCAGGATAGAAACAAAGTAAATAAGCACAGGGCAGAAACATAGAAAGGTTAAGCTGTTCCTTGCCGACAGCTAAGGCATTTTAATCCGTGAATTATTACGTTCTACCGCAATGGGACATACGTCCTGCCACAGTGGGACGTACGTCCTGCTGTAATGGGACGTATGTTCCGCTGTAATGGGACGTAATAATCGACCTTATAAAATGGCTTAGTCCAAAGAAAGGAAAACCTTAACCCGACCGGGAAAATGACTTAAGAGTTCCCGCCGTTCTACAGATATCATGGAGAGCCGATGTAGGATAAACAATAACAAAAGGGGCCATCCACTTTTTGGACAGCCCCTTCATCACACCACCCCGGTAGTGCTTAATACTCTTCTTCGTTAAAGAAATTGTTTTACCCTTATTTTCAAGCAGTTGTCTAAATTACGTTGTTGTTTAGACAAACAAACCACGCTATCTAAGGCGGTCAAAGGCAAAGATAGTGATTTTTTGACAAACAAACTTATATTAATAATCAAATAAGACAATTATAAAATTACAAATCCTATAAATCTCCAATAACAGCAAGTAATTTAGATACTACACATATTATAATATATATGAATATCAAGTAAATATTCCTATATTAAATCAGCTATAGTTAAGCTATCATCACCCTCTATTACAAGAGATTCCTTATTATCAAGTAATGCATCTGCAGCCAATACACTTTTTCCATTCAATACATCAAACAATCTATCATATTCTGCATCTATACTATCTTTCATTTTCGCTACGTTTTGCCCATCAATAAAAACTTTTAAGCCACAGTTAGCACTCTGCATAAATTCGTCATATCCCGGAAACTCTGTATATTTATCACGATATCCAACAAATAACTTCAAACCTATTCTGAAGAGTTCGTCCTTAAGATCTTGAGCACAATAACAAGAAACCGCAAAAAAGCACTTACCATTAAGATTATAATTTGTTGTCCTGGTAGACACAAATTCTTCCCCTTCTTCATTAACGACAGAATCTGGCCGACCATGACTAGCCACATAGCAAATATGGGAATCCTGAGCCATATCCATGAATTGAGCCTCCGTTAAATTTGGAGGAGTCAGTAAATCATAGTCAAAACTTTTCCCTATGCAGTAATTGCGAATATCAGTAGCACAACCATCAAAAAATTGTCTACTATTCTCAGATGCATCATCATTATAAGCTATCAAAACCTTTCCCATACTACTCTGAACACTTATAACGATATATAGTAGATTGATTAGCTTTTCTCTCAAAATCCATACCAAACTCTGTTTGCATCCTTACTTCTCTCAACACATCATCCCAAGTGTAGTTAAAGCCATTTTGTCTGATAACAACTTTGTTTTTATCCTCAGGATGACGTATAAGCCACTGTTCCAATACACAATCAAATTTTGACTCCATCTTTCGAAGAACTATTTTTACAAGAGCAACAGCATCTGCATCATCATTACTACTATCATAGAAATAAAAATTCTCAGCATTCATCATTTCTATAATATCAGAGTTTTTAATATTATTTTGAACAATTTGGTTTGCAGACATCATTATCACATATAACAGAGATGTTTTTTCTCTAATTGAGCGAAGTACTGACAACCCCTTTTTTGTCGTTCCTTTATAATTCCAATCTACAAACACGACCATAGGTTTATCCAAGTTTCCAAGAACATACTCAACACCCTTCTCTGGGTCATTAAAAACATGACTAACATCGGCATTGGGAAATTCAACACTCATCGTTTGAACAAGTGTTGACATCTCATTAAAATTATCATCTATAAAAATAATAGAAAAATCAATCATAATTTATTGTTTTTGAATGGTATCCTTATCTCAAAAGTAACTCCAACTTTACCAAACTCACTATCCACTACAGCTACAGTACCTTTCAATGATTCAACCCTTGTCTTTACTATATACAGTCCAACGCCAGCACCACCTTGTCTTTCCGTAGTAGTATAATAAAGTTCGAAAACCTTAACCCTTTCATCTATAGGTATACCACAACCATTATCAGACATAAGAATCTGTAAATATTCATCTTCAAACTGATACGAACATTTAATAATTCTTTGTCCCTGTACTTCTTTTAAAGCTTTAACAGAATTATCTATCATATTCTGCAAAATATCATAAAAGAACTGTTTGTTTGTATTCAAGACTAATTTATCCACAAAGTCGGTCTGCAAAATAATTTTATTTTCTTTGAATATATCATCATATGTTGCAAAAACATCACAAAAAGTTTCATGCATATTGACAGGTTCAGGGCTAATGTTTGACTGAGAGTAACTTAACATATAATCAACCACACGATTCAAGACTTTCATTTTCTCAAACATCTCTTTTGCATAAAGCTTAAATGTTTCCTCTTTAGCTGGTAATGGATAATATCTATAAAAAAATTCTATTCGACCTTTTAACTGATTAAGAGTTGTACGAATGGCATGAGTTATCTGAATAGAATATTCATGCATGGACATAATGCTTAAATATGCATTTTCCTTACGCAAGAACTCTTCCGACTCTTTTTTCTGTTCTTTAATTGCGACTTTAACCGCTTGTTGGGTTCCCCTTGCTTGTTGTAATAAAGGAGATAATGTGTTCTTTATTTGAGGAGTCCTATTGGCTATTGAATTTAAAGAAGATATCAATTTTGCCAATTCATCCTCTGCATTCATAAGCTGTGTCTTATTAGCCTCTTTATTACTTTTACGTAAATCAGACCTATACATCTGTAATGCCACAAGCTGCTGAATAACAAAACGTTTCAATGCATTATATTCATTATTTTCGACAAAATCCTGTCTGTTGGTTGCATCAATAATTTTCGGATTATCCTTTTTGGTAATTTCTATTACGCCTAAAAATTCTCGAGAACTAATACGAGAAAAGATATCCTGCCATAATCGCTTATCTATACCTAAGACATCACGTTTTGCATCAGGATTCTGTTGTTCCTCTGCAAAAGGAGTAGTAATTATTCCATCTCTATAGATTTTAAAACCATCTATTGGATCATTAGGAAAAGCTAACTTATATTTACGACGGGCTGAAGCATCAAAAAAATAGATGCGAATCTTTACTCCGCCAAAAGATTTAATCCCGCTTTTAAGTATATCAAGTGTATGTGTTGTTTGATTGAATTCAGCATATTCTTGTTCATTCTTTTGATTATCATATCCCAATGAAAATGAATAAGTAGCTAAATCGAAATCATCTATACTATGTGTAGCTTTTTGATTAATATTATACTCTTTAGCTTTAACATAAACAACAAATGGATATTTAAACGTAGTAAAAGGAGAAACTAGTTTTGAAATCTGTCTGACTGCATGGTGAATACTTCCTGAATCCCATACATCTCTAATTTGTGAGATAACAAGCTTTGTTCCCTGCTCCTCTACATTATCTGCTGGAATAAACTCATACGGACTCTCAATATCCGTAAACCATTTTGGTTTAGTTTCTGATTCAGATTTTTCATAAACATTCCAATCTATATCAACTTTCAGCCATTCTTTTTCACCTTTCTTTTTGGTAATAATAGTAAGTTTATCACCCAATTTATCAACGGCAAAACGACCTATTCCCTTTTCACCAACACATTTCCTATTGAAAGGTTCTGGAGAGTATGGATTATTGCGCTTACTTGCAGTTCCTATGACCATCCATTTATCACGCACATCCTCAAATGACATACCCAAGCCATCATCCTCAATAGTAATCATTGAACCGCTCATATTAGGTCCTACATTTTCAAACACAACAGACACCTTTTGAGCATTTGCATCATAACAATTCTTAACCAACTCAAATAGAGCTGTTATTCTATCTGTTATAAGTTCACGGCCTATCAGTCTAAAAGTACTGATATCAAAACGCCATTTCAAAAGTTCTTTATCACTATCCATTAGTTTATTTATGTGTTTTTAGATGTGCAATAATACTTTCTGCTATAACTTCACCTAGACGTGGAGGAACGGCATTCCCTATATATCTAGAAGCTTTTGTAATAGAAACTTCCGATTCATTTTCAAAAAAACGATAATTCATAGGAAATGTCTGTAATAAAGCAGCTTCTCTTACAGAAATAGCTCTATCCTGTTCTGGATGTCCAAAACGACCATTTCCAATACCAGTACATTGAGTAGTCATTGTTGGACTAGGTTCATCCCATTTCATTCTACCATATACACTACCAAAACTAGAACCACTCGGACGCTTATGACATTCCAGTCTTAAATCTTCAGGCCAATCTTTCCAACCACCACCATATGGAGTAGCCTTCATCCTCTTCAAATTCATCTCTCCTAATGCCGCACATTTATGAAGTGGATCTGTTGGACACGATTCTCCAGCCATAAGAATTGGTAAATCCCCAATAACATCACGTACACTTACATACATTTTGGGGGTATGAGTTTTGGGTATCAAATCTATTTCGCCCAATTTAGAAGCCAATAAGACCAAACGTTTTCTTGTTTGCGGTACACCATAATCAGGACAATAAACCATATGATACTTCACGTAATAGTTTTGTTCCTTTAATGTTTGAACGAAATCAGGAAGCACAGATTTTAATTTAAATGCAGCAATAGACGGAACATTTTCCATTGTTACAATGTCTGGCTGCACTTCTTTAACAAGCCTTCCAAACTCATAAAGCAAATCATATTTATTGGGATCTTTATTTTTATTTTTAAAAGCATAAGAAGAAAAAGGCTGACAAGGAGCACAACCGGCCAAAACCTTAATAGCCTTTTTACTATATAAAGGTATAATATCATCCTTAGTAATCGTTCTTACATCCTTATAATTGAATTCTGCTTCATTATTTATTTCATAGGCATACTGACAAGTACAATCCAGATCATAACCAGCTAAGATATGGAATCCGAGGGACTTCATACCATAGCTCAAGCCACCTATTCCACAGAACAAGTCAACTACTTCTATACGTGGTAAGCGCCCACGCCTCTTTCCATTAATTTTAGCCATAATACGTATGTTTAGGGAATGCAAGAAACATTATACATAATACTATCCCAAATTAATTGCAAAAATAACACTTCATGAAAACTATACAAAATATTAACATGAAAATTCCAAATACTAATGACATTTATAAACACACTATTCCAATCTATACTCTATAATAGATTCCGCAGCTATTGCAGGAATACATTCAGTTTCTTCATAAGGCTTCACCCTTCTATCTTCCAGGAAAATATGAGAAAGTGTATATACTAATGATTCCAAAGTCTGCTGACGAAATTTAGGTTTCAACTGACACTCCCAAACAGTAATGCAATGCCATCCCATTGATGCCAATTGACGCTGTTCTTCAACATCACGACTCTTGTTTCTTTCAATTTTCTCACTCCAAAACTCTACATTTGTTTTAGGAAGAACAAAATACTTACATCCTTGATGTCCGTGCCAAAAACATCCGTTCACAAAAATCACCGTTCTGTATTTCCGCAAAACTATATCCGGATGCCCTGGAAGACGCGGATGGTTTAGCCTGTATCTAAACCCACGGCTAAACAAGAATTTCCGAACCAATAATTCAGGTTTTGTATCTTTCCCTTTTATTGCCGACATGCAACGATGCCTTTGTTCTTTATTGAGTTTGTCCATGTCTATATATGAAACATACAGTTCTTATATTCTTTGTTCGTATAATTTCAGCATCAAATCATAAGATATCAGCTCTCCAGGTCGCATTTTTGAGTATATATTGACTTTTGAACTACCAAGAGAAATATATGTCGAAAGATTGAGTTTCAAACACATCTGACCATTAGCTGTTGAGAAATATACTTTTTCAACCTTATAATACCCATCAATTGCCCCGGCAAGCATAGGCAAGAAATATTCTATATCCATAATATTAACAGATGTGGGTATCTTCTCCATCGTGTATGTCTTTGACTGATGCATTGAAAAAATATCATAATCAGTATCAGACTTTCTTACAAACCCTGTCAATATGTTCTTAATTTCCGGCTTCGTTTTCCTGTCAAGAGTGCCGACATTATCCACACCTTCAATTTGGAATTCATTATCAAGCATGAAAGGGTTACTAACATAGAAATGAGTATGCAGTGTATCTAATAATTCTTTGTTTTGAATAATCTCCTTTCCGACAGTTTCAGATTTAATACCAAGTGATTTCCATATACCGCTATCTTCATCTTTCATCAAAGCAAGAACCAAATAATTACTATCAGTCTTCGGGCGATACAGTTTTCCGTTCAAGCGCTGAAAATTATCCTGGATAAACTGATAACAGTCCATACCGTCACGCGGCTGTAAAGTTCTGAATGTGTATAGTCTGTTTAGAGTATCTTGAATCTTACTTCTGAATTCCTTACGTACATATTCTCTCCATGCAGTCTGAGAGCTTTTGTTATTACGACCATACAACGATACTATATATAAGAAATTCACATCATAATGACACAACAAAAGAGTATCACGGTCAAACAACCTGTTTTCAAACTGGCGGTTCAACTGGACACCACCTTCTTGAGACTTCAGTTCCCTATCATCAAACGACAAGAATCTGGCTCCACCACTTCGTCTATTCGGGATTCTTGCACTGATGAAAAAGTTAGGAATAGGATTATATCCCTCTGTCAACGTATCCCTTAACTGCGGATGCTCACCTTTTACATCACCGTCCAAAAACAGGTTCATATTCCATTGTATGACATTTCTCGCATAAGTATATTGCTTGTAAACAGACTTTTCACCGAGCAATGTCCTGTCGTTTTTGGAACGCTTATAATATTTGCTGTCACCTATGTAGTAAGTCAGGTCTGCAGGCAAGTCAGACTGCTCAATAAGCCCCTGTCCTATAAACATATGGTCAACCAATTTCCCGTCTTTCTGTTCAGTCAGCTCCTTAGGCAGTTCCTGCTTATCATTACCTCCGACAAGAGTATCAATCATCACTTCAAAAATGTGATCGAAATCCTTGGCAAGCAAAAAGTCTTCTGCCTGTCTATTCATGGATATTTTATACTCCCTATCAAAGAAAGCATAACACAAATCCCATATTCTTAAAGCCTTATCCGAAAAGTATTTGTATTTAATCTGTTTCAGCCGTCTGCACCCCAAATTTTTCTTTATGTATGTATTCTTTAGCTTTTCTGGACTTATAAGCTGGTAATGTATGTTTATTTCGAATGAGAAGCCGTGTGTTTCACATATATAATTCAATATAGAGAAATAAATAACCAACAGTTCCTCATCAAAATTAACCATTTTCTTCCTGTTTACCGGATTAACGTAAACAGGTGTTCCATCCTGAATAAAAGCCTGTGATGATGCAATAGTCTTGCTCCAATTAATTCTGTTATATCCGGAATGTACGTTCTTGGCAATGAACGTAAAATAATCCTGGTTATTTCTGTTGAAGTCTCTAAGTGCTATAATCACATCAAGCAAGGTATTATGCTTTTGCTTTCTGCCTCGGCTTTCCGTCTGATAATCCTTACTTTCAAGTATATTGTCATTATGTGTCTGTTTATATACACTTATAGTTCTATATACCCAAATTGAAAGCGTAGAAAGGAACTCTTTATATTCCTTACATCCTTCCTCTGTAAATTTTGATTTTATTTTTTCTGATTCAAAATCAATAATCTCCTGAGGGGATGCCCCGAAGATGGTATCATCATCACTTTCCTCATTCTGCTCACCTGTCAAAACGACTTTTGGCAAAAAGAAAATAACATCCTTTGCAGCTTTACTATAGCAATAGCCTACATACCCAAAGGTATATTGGCCTTCTTTTTCAGGAACAGACACAACATCTTTGAGCACATCTCTGACTGTCAGATTATCTCTGACAGTATCATTCAGATTATATGGGTAGCCTTCAATGAATAATAGCATGATTGTATATTAATCTATTATTATTTGTAAATCCAGCTGAAGTTTTGACTTTATCAATTCCAAGATATTAATAGTAGTATCATCTATCAAACCTTTTACCACATAGAAATTGCCGACTTGTACATAACTAAAATCTTTGGAATTCTCAATACCCTCATATTTTCTATCCGATATTAAAGGGCAGCCATCTCGTCGTCCATATTTGGATTGCTCCACTATTGGAGCAACCTTATCAATACCTATTTTATTGATAACATTAAGATATAAATCAAATTTAGTAGGTGAAGGTTCGTATCTAATACCATCTAAAATAACAGCTACAAGCTTTTTATGCTTAGTTGAACGAGAAGCATCATCAGTTTGAATATCGGATTCACTCTGTACCTCTACACCTAATTTTTCAACATGTAGATAATCCATCATATCTATAAGTTTCTGTTTTCCTCCATCACCATATAATTCAGAAAAAGAAACATCCTCCGTATCACTAACTTTGAATATATCACCCTCTCCATCTTTGCAGACATCATTCCATAGATAGAACAGTATCTTATTCAACAACATTTTTTCAGTTATTATTCCATCACTCGGATTAACAAAATAGTCACCAAGCATCTTGTCTTCAGAACTTGTTGCTTCAAAAATACGCCTGTTTATTTCTTTCTGGAAAGACACCCACGAATAAGTTTTTCCTTGAATATCAATCACCCAATTAGTATTTTTATATTTAATTGGCTCATATTCCCAATCCCAACGTCTTTTGAATGCACTGTCAATGGGGAATAATGATTGATCTGAAGTATTCATTGTAGCATATATATAAAGATTTGAAGGTAAACAAAGTTCTCCATCCTTAATAGCATCGCTATCTTTGCCCATTTCATCCACAAGGAAAGCCTTCAAATCAGCATCAGCTTTAATTGTATATTCAGAAACCCCGTATTCATCCCTATCAAGCAACTGGAATAAATCACCGAATATCTGAGCACAATTTCCCCTGTTGATTTCCTCTATGATAAGATATACATTTTCATTAGGTTTTCTATACGCCTGCATATAAGCATTAAGAAATGTCTGAGGAATAAAGTTATACACAATCCTAGATTTTTTTGTTCCTTTCAATAATTCTTCACCAACGGCAATTCCTTTATCAAATTCAACTGTATAATTGTCAGACATACCACAAGCTAATAAAATATCTCTTTTGTCGGCTAGAGTAAGTTGCTTTAATGAATACCAGTATTTAGCTCCAAATTTTTGAGGAGAGTAAGTAACACCTTGTTCCTTTAGCTCTGTTAATTTACTGATCAATTCATCCTTTCCATATAAACATTCGCAGTCTTTTTCCATAGTTGGCTTATATGCCCCAACAAATGTTGAATAATCACTATCTGGATGAAATGTAATTCTAAAAATATTTCCCTTTGGAATACCTTCCAATTGTTCTTTTATTCTGTGAGATTTTCCCGTACCTGGAGCACCATAATAGATTTGCTGACGACTATTATCATCAGCAATATTAAGACTCTTTTTAAAAGGTTTGAAACTGTCAGCAACATCTTCCAATTTAGCTATTGTCATTTCAATAGCTTCTTTGTCAAGACAAATCTCTGCATCAGAATCAATATCATCTAATTTGGGTTGATTAGCCCACATTACAACTTTACTTAATGTTGAAAACAATGGTTTAGTTTGTACAGTAGAATTGGCATTTGCTACCGGATCTGTAAAATATTCAGAACCATTATTTCTCCAAGGAGTTTCCTCATATTTTGTCAAGTTTTTAAATACTTCAATATGATTCAATATATCTTTTAAAGTCTGCAAAATATTATCTAATCCTATTTGGAAGAACTTAATTCCACCACGTCTGCCAGAATTACTAAAGGTTATAAATCCTCCTCTTTCACTCAACTTTGCCTTAAAATCACTAGTATCAGACGCATTATTTAAAAACGAAAATAAATCTTTCATAATCTTATTACATCAATTGTTTAACTATTTCCTCGGCCAACCTTTTAATAACAGGAATAGCAACGCTATTCCCAAATTGCCGATATGCTTCTTTACGTGATACTACAATTTTAAATTCAATGTTTGAACTATTGTAATTAAAATTGTTTGCACATTCTGGATGTTCCCAACCATTACCTAAGATACGATAGCCCTGCAATCGTCCAGCTTCAACAGGAGTTAAAACACGAGGATTAAGCCCTTTTTCTGATTGGTCAATAAGTATTTCACTTCCATCTTTCCAATATCTAGCAGAAATAGTACTTGTATAAATACTATCAGCATTAAATAAAGAATAGCCAAATCCCTTTCCGTTTTGTCTGTTTCGCTCCTTTCTCTTTTGATGTCCCTCCCACATTCTATCACTAATCGTATAATGTGAATCCAATGTTGCTAATGGTTCAAATATATCCGAGACCTTAGTTGAAAGTGTCCCATCTTTCAATTTTTCCTTTTCATATATTGTAGAACCATCTTCGGCTATTCCATATGGAAATTTAAAAGCCTCGACATCTATCTGTTTTTTATACCATGCAATAATAAATAGACGCTCCCGATTTTGAGGTACTCCAAAATATTTTGCATTTAGAACTTCAAATGAATAACCATATCCTAATTCTTCAAGCGTAGCCAATATAACTTTAAGAGTATTCCCTTTATCATGCGTTTTTAATCCACGCACATTCTCTAAAAACAGTACCTTTGGTGGACACCCTGCATTTATTTTCTCTTTTATAATATTAGCTATGCTAAAAAACAAAGTACCTCTTGTATCTTCAAAACCTCTTTTTAAACCTGCTACAGAAAAAGGTTGGCATGGAAATCCACCACAGCAAATATCAAAATCAGGAATCTCATTTGGTATAGCATCATTTATATCTTCATTGAAAAAAAGATACTTTCCATCTTTATCTTTTTGAAAAAGCTCAGGTTCTATATCCTTATAATTTGCTTCATAAGACAAACGTGCATTTTTGTCCCATTCACTGGCAAAAACACATTTACCACCGACATAATGCATTGCTGTATGAAAACCACCAATACCCGCAAACAAATCAATAAATGTATATTTCTTTTTCGTCATTTTCCTGTTTATTCAAATGGTTCATATAAATCTTTCAAATCACACTGTAATATCTGAGAGATCTCAATCAACTGTGGAGCACTCGGTTGTGTTGTATTGGTACACCATCTACTTATCGTCATCTTTGACACTCCAAGCTGTTCTGCCAAATATGTCTTTGTAACCATTTTATCTGCAAGCACCACACGAATTCTATTTTTATATACTTTCTTTTCCATAGAAAACATTTCTACATTTATGTGCAAAAATACACATAAATGTAGAAAGTATCAAGCAAACATAATTATATAGACTAACGTCTTCTATAACTTCTCATTCCATTCTGCCTCTTCACCACCCCTACCGCAAACAACAAACATCTCCTACGATATGTCTCTTCCTCCTCATCTGGCCTACGTCCATCCCAAGGAAGATCGGAAGTAGAACCTCCTCCACCGGAAGAAACAGTAATCGGTGTTCCCCCTAAAAGCGCATCAGCAATGGTAAATATTTGAGAACGGAAAGATGGAACAGACAATTGGTCAAGTATTGTTTCCAAAGTTGATTTCAAATCATCATTACTTTCAGACAACATCTTAACTTCCCTTCTCAATTGATTAAGTTCGCCATAGTCTGCCAATACATTATGTTGTGCAGCCTTTACTTGGCGTTCAGCTTCATTCCTATAAAGAGTTTCTAACTTACAGATTGTAGAAGTAAATTGTTTAGCTATTTCTTGATTCTGAGTTTCAATCCACTTGTCAGTACCAAACAAAGGAACCTTTCCTGAAATACGAGGCGGTTCAAAATCAACTTTATAGTTACGGAATGGCTGTATTACGGAACCTGCCACCTCAAGATCTTTGGTTAATCTGCCCAAAGCTTGTTCTTTTTCATGAAGCTTACATGCCTTGTCTTCAAGTTTGATTTGATACTCTGAAATCTGTTTCTGTATCCTAGCCTTTTGAAAGTCATATTCCCGAAGAAGCATTTTACCAGAAGCCAAAGACTTGTCAATTTCTTCAAGTTGTGATTGAGAGCTGGATATCTGCGACTCCAACTTTCTCATCATTGTCTGCAATCCCTTAACAGCCTTCTCCGCTTGTTTTGCCTCTTTTGTCAACTTTCGGATATAATCACGTTTATTCAAATGCATTACATTACGACCTTCAATACTATCACCACGTTCCAGACCGTATTTACTTCCAACCTCTTCATACAAAGAAGTATGCATATCCTTTAATATTTTCCCATATTCATACCTGTCTTTCCCAAATTTAGCAGACCACATGACACATTCGCGCCCACTTTTTGGGCGTACACCCACTGGCACAATCAAAGCATGAATATGAGGTGAAGTTTCATCCAAATGAACCTGAAATCCGATAATATTCTCCCTACCATAGCGACGAGAACACCAATCATAAACATCTTTTGCCCAAAGCTCAACTTCTTCACATCTACGTAAATGACTATTGTCGGCATTCTTTTCTAGGTTCACAATCTGGCTGCCGAAAGCCATCTGAAGTGTACGATCATGGTTACCGCCAAATAAGAATCGAGCACAACAATTCGGCTGAATCTTACTGTCAGGCTTAAATGGTTTCCATCCAAGTTCAGAAAGTCTTTCCTGTAATCTGACATCAAGAGACTTCGGATGATATCCCAACGGATATATTTTTCCATCAGGACCTATTTCAAAATTCAACTTCATTCTAGTCTTGTCATAATGGTTAGTAGGATCCTCATTTTTCCTATCTATTTTTGTTTCATTCCAACGTCTTTCGTTTTCATTAGCCTCGGCTGCATTCAATGATTTCGCAGCTTCGACATGCATGGCCTGTTTTATATCTGTATTCATAAATGTCTTTACAATATGTGTTCATTCATTATTGGAGCTTGCTCCTTAACCAGTCTGTAATGCCAGACAATGACCAGACTTTATTGCCTGTAGGCAAAAAGTCCTTATTGTGTTATGGACTTTCTATAAATCCATGGAACAAGTTCCTTTACTATTCAATAAGTTCCAGATCAAATTCATCAATGAGCAACTGCAATGCTGGATTACGTTGTATCATCTGACAGAGTATCTGTCTCTTTGATGGTGAATACAAAAAGAAGTCTGCAATATCCAATCCTTGGCTGCGTTGCTCTTCATCGGATGTACATTCCAAAACATTGGATACAACAACCCGTTTGCATATTCCTGATAACAAAGCAGACTTTTCTTTCCATTGTTCAGTTGCTCCTAAATCAGGGATGAGAGTAACTTCCCTTCCTTTGAGAACCTGCATAGCTTCACTGTTGAAACAACCGTTCTTTCCACCTGTTGCCAGCCATATATAATCGGGGATAAAATGGCTCATTACAACAGCAGTCTTTTCACTTTCTACCAGCATTACCGGAGACGATGATTTTTTTAGAAGATGTTCTCCGTACAAACACTGCTTCAAATGGAAATCCTGCAACTTTAACTCGGAATGTGCCCAGCTGACAAAAGCCTGAGGCTCTTTAACCCGATGGCCTGTCTCAGCATTATAGCACATTACCTTTCCTGTTCTTACTTGTCCATTTATATCTATCTGCCAGAAAACTGTTGAACCTCCCCATTTTGCAGATGTTCCTATACGATACATGTCAAATAACCTGTTTGTTTCACTTTCACCAAATACGTGACAGAAATATTGATACAAAGGGTTTATTGAATAATGTGACTGACTCCTTAACACATAAGATGAAGGAATATACGAAGGGGTAATACAAACGGATGTTTTATCTACAGACTTATAAGAGGCTGAAAGCAGTGGCTTACCATTATCCACATTCATTTCCAATTTATCAGGATTATCTTTGAAATATTCCTTGGGGGTATAGTGGTAGCCACAACTGTTCTCATGATCACACTTACCGACATTGTTTGGAAAGATAATGCTGCCCAATTCATCAATATACCTGACAAAACATCGGCCTTTACCACAACTCGGACAAGTAGTCTTGGTTCCGGGTTTGTATTTCTGTAAATGAAATCTGTATTCACCCATGGTTCTCTGATTTTAGTGTTGTTGCACTCTGCACTTTTGCACTTTGAGAAGATTGCACAGTTTCTTGACGGGATGAAAGTGCAATAGTGCAAGGTGCATAAGTGTTTTCTGTCATAAGTTTACGATAAACTCCATGCTGAAGCTTCTCTATAAGAGGGTGCTGAAGCCGACACAATTGGTCAAGTGCATAATAAACAGATCGTCTGGACATATCAACTTTTCTACCGGCAATAACTGCATCCCCAGAAGTAAACTTCTCTCCTAGCAGAGAAAGCCAGGCTTCCTTCGTTTCACCAATATTGTTTGTGACAATGGTTTCCTGAATCCTCCGGTATGTTTCCTCATAATAATCAATCATACGGATTGCTGATTCCACAGAATCCTGTTCGACATATTGCATATCGCCACTATCAGTAGCCCATTTCATTACCTGGAACAATAGGGAAAGACGTGCTACATGCCCGTTGAGTTTCATCTTGCGGCTTTCAACATCGGCATCGTCCTCAATGGCATTTACTGCATCAATTATTCCATTATACCATTCATAAAAGCATTCTTCCGCATCATCAGACATTGTAAGGATATGTGGATTTACCGTTGTTCCTTTGTCATCAAGAATACAAGGGATACTGAGAACTCTGTTGATTATTGTTCTCCATTGATTCATGATGTCAGGACGGAGTGTATTTCTTTCTTCCCGTCTCCATCCGGATATCTTCCGATTTTTAGGATAGACAAACAGAAAGCGATCAAGCAATCCGTTGGCAAGGAATTCTGTACGGAAGACTTCCTGCAGCATATTTGTCTGTACTGAACCGATAACATTTATACATGGATTCTTGATTAGAACAGGACGTGATTCTGACTTGCGGATAATCTTTAACGGCTGTCCGCTATAAGCTGTCAGCAAATCTTCAATGAGGTTGTTCTTGCTGTTGTACCTTTTAACGGAATTGAACAAAGCCAGAATTTCATCGACTACCAATGTTATTCCGCGCTGATTATGCTGATGAATATTCATCATCGCCTCAGGAGTAGAATCATAAATGACAGTAGTTATAAAATTAGGCTTTTTGAGCAACCGCTCTTCCCCGTCGGTACCGTGTTTACCTGCTGACATGGCTCTCTCATATTCATCGTATTCTTCGTTATATTTCTCATGCAGCCGGTCATCATACTCATTTATCGGCTTATAAATAAAACCGAGGGGAGGAGTCTTTCCAAGCCCGGGACGACCTACCAACATCATATAAAGGGAAGGGCAAGTCTTCCACTCTCCCTTTATACGGATATGACAAGAATTACCTATTGCAGTAGCAACGGCAGACAGAATAATAGACGCAGTATATTCCACATTAAAATTTTCGTATCTGGCAAGGTTGAGGATAATCTCCTGTATTTTGTCCGGAAAGGCATCCAATGGAAGACCTGTTTCCGGAATACTTTCCACTTCCAAACGGAGCATGTTGGTCAAATGAAGAGTATCAAACATAACCACCTCCTTCCTGTTTTGGAAGTTCATCGCCAATAGCGAAAGCTTCATAATGGAAACGACGCAGAAAGCGGTCCACGTCTTCCTGCGTGTACCAGTATTTATCACCTTCACGCGAGTAGCCGAGATAACCGTTGTCACGCAACTTCTTCAGATACTTCTCTCTCACCCCTAGTTTTGCCATCAAAGTTTTATTATCATACAATTTATGTTTGTCTGACAAAAACTGCGGCAATAATTTTTCATGCTTTTCCAATATGGCGAGAATCTTTTCTATAAGTTCTCGATCGCACGGAGTTTTTTCTAATTTAACATCAGCCATATTCTACAGTTTTATGGCTTAAACTTCCTTATGCACATTCGGATCTTAAGCCGGGTTATTTGTCACGGTACGATTGTGCACATCGTCCGTAACCACTGCGAATTTAGCAAGTCCTTAGGGGCTTAAAAGTTAGGATAAGTTAGACTAACATGTTAGGATGATGTTAGGATAGATTAGGATAGGTTAGGACTGATATTAGGATGAAGTTAGGATTAGAATCGTAACTTACTGATAATGAATAAAAAAGAGTAGCACACCTGCTACTCAAAGAATTTATCTATTTCTTCTGATTTAAATGGGACTATTGCATCTTTTCTATTAGCTCTTGACTGTCCCAAATCTTGTATTTGAAACAAAACTTTTAATTCAGCATCTGGGAACATATCTTGTCTTCCGAATTTCCAGAACGTTTTTTCTTCTATTTTAGAATAATTCGGTTTGTCTCCACAATATATCCTACCACACATATATGCCAGAAGAACCTTTGAATTATTCCATTTATAAAAGCTGCCACATTCCGTAATATATCCGGCTTCTATTGCCTTGGCAAAAACTTTTCTGGCTGTATCTGTATCTAATATTTTCGGCAAAACGACCTCTCCTTCATTGCATACAGGATTTTCCTCCTGTTTAGAATCCTCAATGAGTGCTTCATTTTTCACTTCGGTTATTTTCCCATTATTTTTCTCTTTTAGTTTCTCCGCACAGAAAGCTAAAGCTGCTCCAGAAATCAAAGTGATGATAGCACCCCAAAATTCTACAGAACCAGTTTTATCCTCACCAACGGGATTTATAACTCCAATTCCGATAAGTAATAGAGTACCGGCGAATAAAGTTATTGCACTTGACCAAAGTATCGTTCTTGCATGTTTCTTAAAAACAAAAGATAAAGCAAGTATGATGACACAAATACCAATAATCAAAAATATTACTCTTAACATAAAACACATTTAATTATTTGTTCAAAAACAAACTACTATAAATTAATGATAATTATATTATCTCAAGTGAAGCAAATTCATCTTTTAAACGTGCCACTTCCGAGGACAGTGTTTCCGGAAGGAAGCGGGCATAGACCTTCTCTGTGACATCCGTACTTCCATGTCCAAGAAGACGACTGACTACAGACATAGACAAGCCTTTATTCAAAGCAAACACAGCAAATGTATGTCTGGCCACATGCATTGACAAGTTGAAAGGTAACCCTATCTGTTCTCCTACCACTGCCAAAGACTGGTTAATACATTTGGTTGCGTTATTACGAGCCTTATAAAGAGCTTCCTCATCATCAAGTTCCAGATTTTCCTTTACCAGATTAAACACATAGCGGCAGCCTTCACGTTTTTCTTGCCACTGCCTCAAAATATGTATAGCAGGCTCTGTAAGAGGAATCACATGGCGTTTGTTTGTCTTTATCATAATCTTCCTCAATTCTTTCTTTTCAAAATTTACATGTCCCCACTGCAATGTCATTACATCGACAACCCGAAGTCCGCAAGCATGAAAAGCAAAGAAAAACATTTCAAGAAACTCTTTTCTGCGTGGTTCCTGACAGGTTTTGTAATATTCCATGAGAGCCTGCATTTGTTCTTTATTCAAACTCTTACCGTCAAATTCACTCTCTTCCTCAGATAATGAAGTTTTGGTAATGATACGCATATCTTGAATCCTCGCATTTATAGCGGGTTCCATGATATTCATTTCACATGCATAAGCACAAGCTTTCAATATCGGTGTCAGTGAATGGTTTATCGTGGCATCGGTATTCTGTTTGACTTCTCTACGCCAAGCAATATAACTATCCAACAATTCAGGTGTTACATCACCCACATAGATAGAATCGTTTCCACAGGTCGCCTGCTTGGTAGCTCTTAAAAAAGTCTGGAAGATATTCATGCAGCTTCTTCCGTTCTCATATCGACTCCTTCCTATTCTATTTCTTGAATAATCGGAAGAAAGACGCTCCAATGTGAATTCAACAAAATCTTTTCCTTGATCACGACGTGAAAGAGGTTTGTCTGAGAGGAAACCGGATATAACATCAGCAGTAATCTGATTAGGATGTTTCTCGTTATACTCTGCCAGTTGAGAATCTATACGTTCAACACGTGATAACAAGAGTTGATTGAGCCGTTTAAATTCACCACCATAACTAACACGAATTTCACCCCGTCCCTGATTACCGTTCTGATTCCAGTCTGCAACTTTAACAAAGACATTTGTAGTCTTACGGATTATTTGCCTGTTCCAAGTATATTCCAACTCAATAGGATAGGCTTTCTCTTTATCTATCACCTTCGGAGTGCGAAGACGATATTTACCCAACGGATATAGTCTTTTTGGTCTTCCCATATGCTTTTTCCTCCTATTTTAATATTCCTGAGGAGAAGCAAAGGTAATGTATTTTAGACAAACAAACTCCGGTTTTGAGAGGAAAAACCGTAATTTAGACAAACAAATCACACCTTAAAAGGTCTTAAAACACCAACGCGACAAACAAATTATCTTTGTTTATCGCGTTGATATTCAATTATTTAACCTATCTGTAGGCTATTAATATTCTTCCTCGTTGAAGAAGAAATCTTCTTTGCTCGGATAATCCGGCCAAATATCCTCTATACTTTCATAGATTTCGCCTTCATCCTCCATCTCCTGCAAGTTTTCGATTACTTCCAACGGAGCACCCGAACGCATTGCATAGTCAATCAACTCATCCTTTGTAGCAGGCCAGGGAGCATCTTCCAACTTCGAGGCCAATTCTAATGTCCAGTACATAGTTATCTTATTTTTAAAGTAAATACTTTTCTTTCTGTCTCTATTTAGCCGCAAAAGTATAATAAATTATTTCATTTGCAACTTTTATCCCAAAAAATTTCTTCCTTTTTTGCAAGATAGTTCAACTTCCGTGCCAAAATGAACAGATAATCCGACAATCTATTGACAAAAGCTGTAACACGAGCCTCTATCTCACATTCTCCCGCCAATGCCAATATACGACGCTCAGCCCTCCGACACACCGTACGGCATATATGACAAACAGCAGCCCCACGCGCTCCTCCCGGCAGAATAAAGGCATGAAGAGGAGTAAGTGCATTGTCTATTTCATCGATAGCTTGTTCCAACAATGTAATATCTTTGTCATTTATACGGCTCTCCATACGCAATTCAGTCTGGCTCTGATCGGTTGCCAAATAGGAACCAACGGAAAACAACTTATTCTGTACATGGGCCACCAACCTTTTATCGGCCTCTTCTGTCAAATATGTTTGCAAAAGACCCAGATAGGAATTCAATTCATCGACTGTTCCATAAGCTTCCAAGCGTATGTGAGTCTTAGGCACACGAACTCCTCCTACCAATGAGGTGGTGCCCTTATCGCCTGTCTTCGTGTATATCATACTTTTTTTCATGGTCATATTTATAAAAAGTTGACTATATAATGCTGTTTATAACGATTCTTATTAAAAAATACCAGACCAATATCATATAAATCAAAAGTAATACCGACTCGTTCGTCAGCAACCACCTCTTTCCACCATTTGCGCTTCTCTTGTGATTCGTAAATTCCTCCGATGATAAACCAACTGTCGGGCTGCACATAAGGCAACGCCTCTTCAAACACCTCTTGATAGAAAGGAGTATGTGCAATGTGCAGACAATCGACGCTTTTCAGTTCTTCCAACTTTTTGGTCAGTTGCAGCAACGTTTTATCCCGGTCTCTTCCCTTCAGCGTAACAGAGTCCATAGTGCGGCTTGCCGCACGCATATAACTGATGGATGCTCCATTACCAATCCCCACTTCTATCAATGATTTCGGTCTGAAATAATTAACCAATCTGAACAGCAAACGGTTCACTTTGCGCCGATAGTGAGGCAGATAATTTGAAAAGCCCCTTTTCTTCAATGTCCGGTATGCATAGTAAGGAGATCTCTCATAAATAATGGAAGTTATCAAAAAAAAATCGGACGGGGAGTGCACGCCGTAACCACAACGATGACGGAAGCGTTTACACCATATCCATAGTCTGCAAAGAAAAAACATATTATTTCTAGGTTGTTAAGTTACACAAAGATAAAAGATTGAAGAACAATATCGAAATAAAACGCTACTTTTGTTGCCTATTAGCTTATTTTATCAGAAAAGAATTATGAAACACACTATCTCTCTTTTTATATGGACAGTATGTATTCTGCTACTGCCATTAGAGTTCATCCATGCAGAAAACAATCCTACCGAGCTGCCAAAAAAGCTCCAAAGTCTTCCGGGAATTACCGACATTAAGCCGCTCGAAAGCAATGCATATCCCGAAAAATATGTTTTGTTCATCGAGCAATTGCTCGATCCTAAACACCCGGAAGCCGGTAGTTTCAAACAACGAATCATCTTAGGTCATATTGGTTTTGACCGTCCTACTATCTTGGTAACCGAAGGATATGCCGCCACTTATGCGTTAGCACCACGATATCAGGAAGAGCTCTCCAAACGATTAAACGCCAATCTGGTATTTGTGGAATACCGTTATTTTGATGCATCCATGCCTGACCCTTGCAACTGGGATTACCTGACTGTGGAAAACTCCCTGTATGACTTACATCACGTCACCACCACCTTTAAGCAACTTTATCCTCAAAAATGGATTTCGACAGGAATCAGTAAAGGAGGGCAAACCACCATGTTCTATCGTGCCTACTTCCCTGACGATGTTGATTTCTCCGTTCCTTATGTAGCTCCCCTCAACAAATCACTGGAAGACGGGCGCCATGAACCTTTCATTGCCGAAACAGTCTCCACAGCCCAAAATCGGGAAAAAGTAAAAGAATTCCAATTGGAAGTATTAAAAAGAAAGGCTGAGTTACTGCCTATGTTCGAGAGATATTGTTTAAACAAAGGATATACTTTCCGTGTACCCATTACAGAAATCTATGATTTCAATGTGCTGGAATATTCCTTCGCATTATGGCAATGGGGCACTTCCGTCACTAAGATACCTTCACCCAAAGCCGACAATCAAACTATCTTTAACCACTTCATCGCTATCTGTGAGCCTGATTATTTTTCGGAGCAATCCCCCTATCCTTCTTTTAATGTACAAGCAGCCAAGGAATTAGGGTATTATGGATATGACACCAAGCCTTTTGAAAAATATCTCACTATCAAAAGTAGCAAAAACTATATGTACCGGGTTATGCTTCCGGCCGATTTGCAGCACCTCAGTTTTGATGATACGCTCTATAAGAAAACGGTGAAATTCTTGAAGGAAAACGACCCGAAAATGATTTATATCTATGGAGGAGATGATCCATGGACTGCATCGGGCGTCACCTGGCTGGAAGAAAAAGAAAATATCAAGGTATATACATTACCCGGTGGCAGTCACCGCACACGTATCGGCAGCTTCGATAAAAAAACACAAGAAGAGATCATGACACTCATAAACCGGTGGTTAAAAGAGTAGACTTTCTTCATCGCCGGCTCCCGGCAAATATAACAATACCAAAGAATCCCATTTTACCGTCTTCTTGCATAGAGACAGCAAAATGGGATTCACTTCATATTATTAACACTCTAAAGTATAAAAGAAGGCACTTTCATTACAACGGCATATTGCCATGCTTTTTGGGAGGATTACTTTGGTTTTTGTTGTGACACATATCCAAAGCCTGAGCCAGTTTATATCTTGTATCGCGCGGCATAATTACTTCATCAATCAAACCGCGTTCGGCTGCACGGTAGGGATTGGAGAACTTATTCTCATACTCCTTAATTATCTCCTGCTTCTCTTCGGGAGTCGATTTACGATACAGGATGTTTACTGCACCCTCGGCACCCATCACTGCAATTTCCGCCTGTGGATAAGCCAGATTCACATCAGCACCTGTCGGCTTGCTGGACATGACGATATAGGCTCCACCGTATGCCTTACGGGTAATCAGGGTTACTTTGGGAACTGTGGCCTCGGCGTATGCATACACGATTTTCGCACCGTGGCGAATAATGCCGTTGTGCTCCTGCACCGTACCGGGAAGAAAACCGGGAACATCCTCAAAAGTAATCAAAGGAATATTGAAACAGTCGCAGAAACGGATGAAGCGAGCAGCCTTGTCACTGGCGTCGATATCGAGCACACCGGCAAGGTAAGCGGGCTGGTTGGCAACGATACCCACCGAACGACCTCCCAAACGACCGAATCCCACTACCACGTTCTTGGCAAAATGAGGCATTACTTCGAAAAAGTACTGGTTGTCCAGCACCGGTTCGATAATATCTTTGATGTCGTAAGGCATATTGGGGTCTTCGGGAATAACGGTCTGAAGTGCTTCTACCTGGCGATGAATATCATCCGTACAGGGGGCAAGGGGAGCATCCTCCATATTGTTGGAAGGCAAGAAGCTCAACAACTCGCGAATACTCATCAGAGCTTCCTCTTCATTATTACACATAAAGTGAGTGACACCACTCTTGGAACTGTGAGTATAAGCGCCACCCAGTTCTTCTTTTCCTACCTCTTCATTGGTCACAGTCTTTACCACATCAGGACCGGTAATAAACATGTGGCTTTGCTCTTTCACCATAAAGATAAAGTCGGTCAGTGCCGGAGAGTAGCAGGCACCACCCGCACAAGGACCCAAGATGGCAGAAATCTGAGGAATAACACCCGAAGCGATGGTGTTCTGATAGAAGATAGACGCATAACCGGCAAGACTGTTCACACCTTCCTGAATACGGGCACCGCCCGAATCGTTCAGTGCAATAACAGGCGCACCGTTCTTCAGGGCAAGTTCCTGCACCTTGACAATCTTGGCTGCATTGGTTTCACTCAGCGAACCACCGTGTGCGGTGAAGTCGTAAGCATACACAAAAACCAGGCGGCCGTCTATCTTTCCGTAACCTGTCACCATTCCATCTCCGGCAATCTGTTTTTTATCCATACCGAAATTGGTGCAACGGTGGTTCACCAACTTATCCAGTTCATTGAACGTACCTTTGTCAAGGAGCATTTCAATACGTTCGCGGGCAGTCATCTTGCCCTGTGCATGCTGCTTCTCTATCTTGTCCACACCGCCACCCAGCGATGCCTTTTTGTCCAGTTCCTCAAACCGGCTGTATATTTCTTCTCTTGTCATGGTTCTTTCAGTCTTCTTTTATGATATCCAATATTATCAACTCCTGATTGGCATTGACGGCATCGCCCTCCTGCACCAGAATATCCTTTACGACACAATCCGAACTTACTTTGTAGTTGCTCTGCATCTTCATGGCTTCCAGCACTACCACGATGTCTCCCGCACTAAGGCGGTCTCCCTTTTGAACGGGGATTTTAACGACCTTACCCGGCATGGGTGCAATAATCCGATCGTCTTGTTTCTCTTCTCCACCCTTCTTCATGCGCAAGTACTTGGTCTGCGTATCCACAATATCTACGTGATAAGAGCGATAAAACATATTCACGTCATAACTCTTACCACCTTCACCGCGAATCAACTCGGCATTAAACGAATTGCCATCGTGAAGAATGGAGCAACTTCCGTTCTCAGCCATCACAATATCCACATCGTATGGTTTTCCATCGATAAGGAACTGTACCTTATTACCCTCTTTGCTCACCAAAGTTACATCGGCGATGCGGTCTCCTATATGTATTTCCATATTTCTTTTCCATTTGTTTAGATGCGTAATACTCCCTTCTGCAAACCGAACTCACGCCAACGGCTGATGGGACGACCGTCGGGCAACTGTGAACTCTTGTTTTCTTCCAGATTCATCAGATAATCGATGTAAGAGGCAATCATGGCAATATTCTCGATTTCTTCGTTGTTGCCATTACTGCGCAACAGCATACGGGAATTCTTCTCGATAAACAACGTATTATATTCGCCTTTTACAAAGTCGGGCGTATGCATGATACGTTTCAAATAACTGAGATTAGTCTTCAGTCCGGTAATTTTATATTCATAAAGCACTCGGCGCATACGCTCGATGGCATATTGACGGGTGGTGGCCCACACAATCAACTTACCGATCATGGGATCGTAATAAATAGGTATCTCATACCCTTCGTACACATAGCTGTCTATACGGACACCGATACCGTTTGGTTCAGTAAGCTGCTTGATAATACCCGGCGAAGGCATGAAATTGTTTTCCGTGTCCTCGGCACAGATACGGCATTCGATGGCGTGGCCGCGCTGAAACAGCTCTTCCTGTCTGAGATGCAACACCTCATCATTGGCAATACGGATTTGTTCCTTTACCAAGTCCACACCAACTACCTCCTCCGTAATAGGATGTTCCACCTGAAGGCGGGTATTCATTTCAAGGAAATAGAAGTTACGGTTCTTGTCCACCAGAAACTCAATGGTTCCTGCACCCGAATAGTTCACTGCCTTGGCTGCGGCAACTGCCTTTTCTCCCATCTCCTTACGAAGTTCGGGAGTAAGAAACGGTGAAGGACTTTCTTCCACTATTTTCTGGTTACGACGCTGAACAGAACATTCGCGGTCGAACAGATGAACTACATTGCCATGATTATCACCCAGAATTTGAAATTCGATATGGTGAGGTTCTTCCACAAACTTCTCCAGATAAACAGTATCATCTCCAAAAGACGACATGGATTCCGAACGGGCAGTATTATAAGCTTCCACTACCTCATTTTCATTATGAATAAGACGCATACCCTTTCCGCCACCGCCCATTGAAGCCTTCAACATCACAGGATAACCAATCTCATTGCAAATGCGGACTGCTTCCTCAGCACTCTGTAACGGCTGTTCCGTTCCGGGAACGACTGGTACACCGGCTGCAATCATACGTTTACGGGCAGCAATCTTATCGCCCATCGCCTCCATTGTCTCGGCAGCCGGACCGATAAAAATAATACCTTCTTCCTTACAACGGCGGGCAAAGTCTGCATTCTCGGATAAGAAGCCATAGCCGGGATGAATGGCATCGGCATGATGCTGCTTGGCAGCTTTGATAATATTATCTATATTCAGATAACTATCCTTGGAAGCGGCAGGGCCTATCAGACAGGCTTCATCTGCATACATTACGTGCCGCGCTGTGCGGTCGGCTTCCGAAAAAACAGCCACAGTGCGAATGCCCATTTCCTTACAGGAACGCATTACACGTACGGCTATCTCGCCACGATTGGCGATTAGAACCTTTTGTATCATAATCCTTCTTTTTACCTAAAACGGTCGCAAAGTTAGCTTTTTTTTGCACAAAAACTAAAAAAGTGTGCTTAAATATTGCGCCAATACACGCGCATGATTCTGCTCCTGATTCTTCGAAGCATAAAGGAGTGTAACCTTTTCATAAGGTTTTATCCTATCAATGAACGTTTTAACAGCATGTGAGCGTTCCAGTTCCTTTTGGTACATATCAGCAAAGGCTCCCCATCTTTTTTCGACATCAGCATGAAACCATTTACGCAAATCATTGGAAGGAGTCAGTTCTTTTGCCCAATAATCGTATTTCAGATACTCCCGTTTCATACCTCTGGGCCAAAGACGGTCAACCAATACCCGATAACCGTCATTGGACGAAGGAGTCTCATATACCCTTTTAATATTAATTTGAGTCATAGTCAGTTTTTTTAGGTTTAATGGCTATAACCCTTTTTGGATAGAAATGTTCACTGATTATAAGATAAGTTCATAATCGCTGACATCAAGCCAACGCCCGAACTTCAGTCCAACCTCCTTAAAATGAGATACTTTTTGAAATCCCAGCTTAGTATGTAAAGAAGTACTGCCTTCATTCGGTTCCGTCAGACAAGCTATCAGTGCATGGTAACCCTCCCTCCGGCATTCTTCTATCAAACGCATCATGAGTTGGGTTCCCATACCTTTCCCCACACAATCGGGAAGAAGGTAAACAGTTGTCTCCAGCGTATGTCCGTAGGCCACACGCTGTTTCCAGGGATGAGCATAGCAATACCCCACAACTTTTCCGTCTGATTCACAAACAAAATAAGGATAATGAGCCGAAATCCCGGCTATCCGACCACGCATATCCTCTTCGCGCACAGGCTCAATATCAAATGTAACCACACTATGTATTACATACTCATTATAAATAGCCGCAATCGCTTTAGCATCTTGTAATTCTACCCTTCTAATCATAACGGTATTTATTTAAAAACACAGGCAAGATATAAAAAAAAAGCTATCTTTGCAAACAGAAAACAATATTAAGAATGAAGATTCTCTGGATAGACCTCAACTGTTCGTATGCTCACTCTTCACTGGCACTCCCTGCCTTGCATGCACAAATGGCTTCGGACACCTCTGTGGAATGGGATATAGTATCCGCTACCATCAATGAAAATGTAGGGATGATTGTCGATGAAATCTATCGCCGCCGGCCCGACATACTTGCAGCCACCGCCTGGCTGTTCAATCACGAACAACTGATGCATATCACTTCCCGCGTAAAGGCATTACTGCCGGATGTCTGTCTCATTTTGGGCGGTCCCGAGTTTTTGGGAGATAATGAAGAGTTTCTGCGTAAGAATCCTTTTGTCGACTGTGTATTCAGAGGAGAGGGAGAAGAAGCGTTTCCGCAATGGCTGGCATGCCGGAAACAGCCTGAGAAGTGGAACACCATTCCGGGGCTCTGCTATCTGACCGCCGAAAAAGAATATAAAGACAACGGTTTAGCCCGCGTACTGAACTTTTCCGGCCTCGTTCCTCCCGAAGAAAGCCGTTTCTTTAATTGGAGCAAACCTTTTGTCCAGTTGGAGACCACACGCGGTTGCTTCAATACTTGCGCCTTTTGCGTAAGCGGAGGAGAAAAACCGGTGCGCACACTGTCCATCGAAAGCATACGCCACAGACTGCAAATCATTCACAGCCACGGCATCAAGAATGTACGTGTGCTCGACCGCACCTTCAACTATAATCCGCGCCGCGCCAAAGAACTTCTCCGACTTTTTCTGGAGTTCTCACCCGACATCTGCTTCCATCTGGAAATTCATCCCGCCCTGTTGTCTGAAGAGCTAAAAAAAGAATTGCGACAATTACCGGCAGGACTCCTTCATCTGGAAGCCGGTATTCAAAGTCTGCGTGAACCCGTTTTAGAGAAAAGCCGAAGAATAGGCAAACTCTCCGATGCATTGGAAGGATTGAAATTCCTGTGCTCACTATCCAATATGGAAACCCATGCCGACCTGATTGCCGGACTCCCGCTTTATCGCTTGGATGAAATATTTGAAGACATATATACCCTTGCGGGATACCGCGCCGGAGAAATCCAATTGGAATCTCTTAAGCTATTGCCCGGAACAGAGATGCGCCACCGGGCAGACGAATTAGGTATCCGCTACTCTCCCCTTCCGCCTTATGAAGTATTGCAAACCGGAGAAATCAGTGTAGGCGAACTGCAAACAGCACGCAGACTGTCCCGCTTGCTCGATGCCTTCTATAATACTCCCGCGTGGCAGGAACTGACACAGGAACTCATACTGAACGACAGGCGTTTTCTATATAGATTTCTGGCTTATCTGACAGAAGCCAATCTCATTGACCAACCCATGAGTCTGGAGAGACGCGGATTAGTTCTATATGAATATTGCAAACAATATTATCCCGACTATCGGACACAAGCCTCCATAGCATGGATAGAAGCAGGCATGTCACTCAAGAAACTTCCGGCAGAACACGTGAAAACCAAGCGGCAAATTCCACCCGAACATTGGGAAGTGATCTATGGCAACTATAAACCCGAACTACGCCTCTGCTTCCTGCCTGTAAGCACCGACACGGAACATGGTTATTGGTTCGGTTTCGAATCGGAGATACAAAAAATAGCACCGGTCTTCAAAGCGCGGACCTAAAGCAGGCTACACCTTATTATATATAGACATAAAACCGACTTATTTATGACTCAAATCATCGAAATACTGGAATACAAGCCGGAATATCTGGAAGCCACCCGGAAATTCCTGACTCAACTGACTACCCGACCCATACAACTTACAGAAGAAGCCTTCAGGCATACACTCGCGTCAGCGAACAGCCATCTCTTCTTCCTGCTGGATGACAAAGCGGTGGCAGGAATGCTGACCGTCGGAATCTATCATTCCCCCACCGGCGGAAAAGCATGGATAGAAGATGTGGTGATAGACGAAGCTTATCGCGGAAAAGGACTCAGTAAGATGTTGGTGCGCCACGCCATCGATTTCGTGAAATCGCAAGGCATCCCCGCGCTGATGCTGACCTCCAACCCTAAACGGACAGCCGCCAACAAGCTGTATCAGACAATGGGATTTGAACAGAAAGAGACCAATGTATACAGAATGAATTGCTAATCTTAACACGATATAAACCCAGAAAGCATGAGAATCAGAAAAACAACCCTCAATGACCTGGAGCCGGTAATGGCCATGTATGACTATGCACGCAAGTTCATGCAAGAGCACGGCAATCCCAACCAATGGATAAACGGCTATCCCTCTGAGGAATACATCCGCCGCGAAATAGCCGACGGACACAGCTACATATGCGAGAATGAGCAGGGAGAGACGGTAGGAACCTTCTGTTTCATTGTCGGAGAAGACCCTACCTATGCGGTTATCGATAATGGCAAATGGCTGAATGATGCCCCATACGGTGTGATTCACCGCATGGCCTCCAACGGGAAAGAGAAAGGAATTGCAGACCAATGCATCCGATGGTGCTTTGAGCAGCATCACAACATACGCGTAGACACACATCATGACAACTATGTAATGCAAAACATCTTGAAGAAAAACGGTTTCGAGGAATGCGGAATTATCTATACACACAACGGCAGTCCACGTATCGCATACCAAAAAAACGTATAAAAAAACAATAAAACACACATTTAATACTATGAAAACATTTTATATTATATACTTGCTACTTGCCTGCCAAAGTATCATCACCGGTCTTTCAGCACAAACAGTCAGTGGGAAATTAGTAGATGAAAAAAACGAACCGATGCCATACGCCAATGTAGTACTGCTATCACTCCCCGACTCTGCCTTTGTCAGCGGAACAATAAGCGGAGACGACGGAACATTCAGCCTGAGTGCAACAGCACAACCTCAGATAGTACGCATTTCCTCTATCGGATACACCACCATATACAGACCGGTGAATCCTGCTGACATGGGGATTGTCCGACTGACAGCAGACACACACCAACTGGGTGAAGTAACCGTAAAAGCCGACTTACCCAAAATGCGTCTGAAAGGCGATGCGATGGTGACTACAGTTGCGGGCAGCGTATTGGAAAAGTCCGGTACAGGCAACGACCTGCTCGACAAGATACCGGGTATCTCGGCTGAAGAAGGAGCAGTGAATGTATTCGGAAGAGGAACAGCGGAAGTCTACATCAACGGAAGAAAAGTGAGAAGCAGCTCGGAGCTGGAACAACTCTCTTCGGACAACGTAAAGAGCGTGGAAGTGGTACGCAACCCGGGAGCACGCTACGACGCTTCCGTAAAAGCCGTTGTCCGTATCCTCACCAAAAAGGCACAAGGCGAAGGATTCGGTTTCGACAACCGGCTCGTGACTCGCAACCGCCGCACGTATGGCTGGACCATCTATGACCAGTTCAACTTCAACTACCGGAAAAACGGTTTCGACCTTTCCGGCACTTTATTCGGCGGCAAATTGCGAGGCGGGAACAACCAACAGATTGTCATTGACACCTATTTGGACAAGTTATGGCAACAAAAGATGGATGCCACATACGCCAAGACAAAACGCAGCAACATAGAAGGCACGCTCGCCATGAGCTATCAGTTCAATGAAAAACATTCGATGGGAATACGCTACAACATAGACCGTTACATGTCTACCCATGAAGACTGGCGGTATCTCACACAAGTGTTGTGCGACAACCAACCTTACGAGAACAGCTCCAGCCAAATGATTATCCACAACCCTTCCACCACTCACAACCTGAACTATTACTACAACGGACAGGCAGGCAACTGGAATATCGACTTCAACGCCGACGGCCTATGGAGCCCTACCAAAGAGATACAAAACACAACGGAAATCATTAACGAACACAATGAAAACCATATCAATACCCTGAACGAAAACAACAACACGCTTTATGCTGCCAAGTTGGTACTCTCACATCCTCTGTGGCAAGGGAACTTATCGTTCGGAGGTGAATACTCTCATACCAAGCGCACCAACCTTTATCTCAATCCGGAAGGTATCCTTGCCAATGACGACAGCGAGATAAAGGAAGGAGCCGCCTCCATGTTTGCAGACTACACCCGTTCCTTCGGCAACGTAAGCATACAGGCAGGCATCCGATACGAACACGTAGGCTTCGACTATTACGAGAAAGGCAAACACATAGATGTACAAAGCCGTAAGTTCGATAACATTTTCCCTTCGCTGAACATCAACTTCCCCATCGGAAAGACACAAGTGCAGCTCAGTTATGCAGGAGACATCACCCGCCCTTCTTATGACAACCTGCGGAATAGTACTTATTATGCCAACCGCTATACTTATCAGACAGGAAACCCTTTCCTGACTCCGACCATGACGCAAAACATATTACTGGCTGCCTCTTACCAATGGCTGAATGTCTCCGTGGGATACAGCCGCGTGAAAGACGACATGATACAGATATCAGAAAACTATTCGGAAGAGAATCCCACCATCTCGTTGATGAAAGTGGTAAACACCGAATCCTACGACCGCATGACGGCATCACTGACAGTGGCGCCCACCATCGGGCTGTGGAAACCGCAGTTCACGGCAGAGCTCTACAAGCAGTGGTTCTCCATCAAAACCCACAACGGCATAAAGTCACTGAACAACCCTGTCGGTACATTTGTCTGGCGCAACAACTTCTCGCTGCCTGCCGGTATACTGCTTGATATAAACGCCGTTTACACCACCTGCGGCCACAACCAGAACATATACCTGCAAAAAGATGCGTGCAATGTGTCGCTGGCTCTATACAAAGCATTCTTCAATAACCGGCTGAGCATGCAACTGCAAGCCAATAACCTTTTGGAAACCGACGATGCGGACATATTGATATACAGCGGAATACGCACTATGAGCGATTATATAACCCAGTTCCGACAGGTAACTCTCACCTTGCGCTACAAATTCAACGCCGCAAAGAACAAGTATAAAGGGACAGGAGCCGGACAAAGCCAAAAGAACCGTATATAAACGACGGACATGGCTCCTTTCGGAAAGCAATAACATTATCGGTGTGACTGATATAAGACAAAGAAAGGAAATGCTCCCTTTCACCAATCCGATAAACAGCGGGAACCCTGTTACCAATGCAAACATTTGAATATTGTTTATATAATTGATTATGAAACATTTTCTATCCATATTATTTATATTTTCTCTCAATCTTGTCAGCCCACTTTTAGCGCAAGACAAGAGTTCGGTAGATATGTCTGCTTTATTAGAGAATAAAATATGGAAAGTGCAATTACCCCAAGACAAACAATATGCAATAGAAATGGAATTTCGTAGTGCCGAATGGAAACAAAGTTTTCTATATGATAAAAAACAAACCCCAATATGCTATTCCTATTCTTTGCATGAGGATACAATCAAAGTTTTTGAATCGGGAAAAGATTATATCATACAGGAACTGACAGATAGTACGCTGGTTCTCCAATATCTGCCGGAGATTTTGACAATCGAAGTTGCACCTGTCAGATGTACAACAGATAACAGTATTCAAGGACAAAGGCAGAACGAAGAACGCCTGGACAGTATTTGGCGCAAAGAGGACATTTGGAACAAGGGTGTTGCTAAAATAACCGGAGAGCCTATTAAGGATTTATCCACGATAGAACCTCCCCGATGGGCAATATGGAATTACGATTTGGAAAAGTATTTTGTTTCTCGAATGAAATACCCCAAAGAGTTGCTGGAAAAGAACGTGGCAGGCTATTCCGTTGTAATGTTCTCTCTTGATACTTTAGGATTGCCTCGTGGAATAAATATCCTGACGTCTATTCATAAAGATTTTGATAAAGAGGTAATCAGACTGACCCAAGAGCTTCCGCACTGCCTGCCTTGCAGGGACAAGAACGGCAAACGGATGGAATGCTTTTATACAGTGTATGTACCATTTTTACCGCAACATTACAAAGACAGGGTAAAAACGGATAGTGTTAGAGAAGAAGAACTGAAACAGTGTCTTGTAGAATGGGAAAGCGGGTCTTACTTTCAAAAAGGAAATCCGTATGCAATTACCAACTACATCAATGAACACTTGAGATACAATCCTAAAATGTTGGGCAACAAAAATCAAATCAGAGGAATTTACACAATACAGATTGATTCCTACGGAGAAGTGTCAGAAGCTAAAACCATGAGAAGTTGCGGAATCCCGGAATGGGATAATCAAGTATTGCAAATCATAAAAAGCATGCCACGATGGACTCCGGCAATCAATTATTGGAAAGGTGAATATTGCAACTCCGTTTGGACTGTACCTGTTTTATTCAAGAATGATAGTCCGACAACTCCTATCAACCCTCACACCGATGTTTCAGTTATCGGTTATAGCACTTGTGATACCCCTGTCTTGATGCGATACGATGCCACACTGACCGCCCATACCACAGAACCTTATTTGGAGGTGGGTGTTCCTGTCTGTTATCTGAATGAACAGGGTGACACCATTGTGCCATACGGCAAGTACAGATACTGTCAGACAGATACTATCAAAAAACTAGGTTTTGTTTATGAGCACAAGCCAAAGGACGCTCGAATAATCTGCATCAATAATGCGGGCAAAGAACTTTTCTATGTATTCAAATATGATAATGGTCCCGACTACATACAAGAAGGGCTTTTCCGTATAATGAACGAGGATGGATTGGTAGGTTTTGCCGATTCATTGGGTAATGTGGTCATAAAGCCTCAATTTAAATTTGCTTACCCATTCGAGCACAGCAAAGCAAAGGTTACTTTCTCCGGTGAGAACAAAGTAATTCCCGATTCCAAAGGCGAAAAGCATTACCGGGATAACTCTGATTGGTATTATATAAATAAGAATGGTAAAATAATTAACAAGTAGATATGTATGAAAAATCTGATTTACTTATCTGTCCTTTTGTCTGTTTGGTCGCTGAAGCTGAATGCACAGGACATTGATTTTCCCCTTTTACAGTCGGAAATAGAGAAGTACGAAAGTCGTGTACATATCCAAAGGCTTCCCAATGTTTACGTTACGCATCCGGACGCTTACAAAATTCGAACCCAACAACCCGTTTACCCGTCCTCAACCAAACGAATTACGTTGGATGTAATCAATGTAGATGCTCCTACCGCCGAACCCGAATTACATTGGATGAAGTACAGGAAAGGCGGCGAGTGGAAAGAGTTTCCTTTCATTGACAATCTTGCCTTTGCTGGCGTGGGCAGAGATTTGTCTAAAGGCGATACGTTGCCCGAACACATTCACATGTCCGAGTTTAAATATCCGTTGAAACCGAACAAGTACCAAGTTCACTTTTACGTGTTCTCCAATATCTACACGTATTGCAACCTGACAGACATGGGGATTCAGCCCGTGAAAGGGACAGAGATGCAGGGAGCTTTTAGTTTTAGGGTATTGGAATCCGATAACGATTCTATCCGCATACAGTTTGAAAACCATACCAATCTTTCGGCACAACCGCTGTTTCTTCCGAGCATAGGAACGGATGAATTGTATATGGTACATCCGCTTACCCGCTCCGGTTCGAGAGATGAATCTGATTACATGAGGAGTTGCGCACGTTTGGAAGCAGGAGAAGCAATGTTGTTTTCCATACCTGTATCATGGAATGTCAGTCGTATTACCGACCCTAATTACAAACAACGATTCAGTTCCGGGAAATTATCTCCCGGCAAATACAAGATAGGATTACAATTGGAAATATACATGAATACAGAGTTTGAAGTAAAATAATCTCCCTATGAAAGCTGGAAATATGGATCAAGTCAAAAAGTGTGTGGGCATAATATTTTGAAAAAAATCGGGTTACTTATTATTCTTGGAGATTTAAATATCATATCACAAACAAAGGGAAGAATAAGCCGTTTCCCAAGGTCGGCCAAGGTATTTTGAACGGAAGATTATTACAGTCTGCGGCAATGGACTGTACAGTCCACTATAGCAGACTGTACGGTCCACTGCAACGGACTATACAGTCCGCTGCCGGAGACTGTAGTAATCCGACGGACAGACGGGCATAACCGAAAGGACGAAAACGCTTGGTCCGGCTAATGAAATGGCTTAGGAAGCTCAAAAACACATACAGGGATTGGAAACCGGAGTAGACAACATCAGGGGACAGATGTTTGATTCATATGTTAAATTCTTCATATTCAGGCTGGCTATGCTATACGCTTAAAAGAAAGCTTGCCAACCGGGAAAATCCGCTGAGCCAGCAAAGGTATATGCATGAAGGGAATTGACAAAACTTAATCCCCCAAGAATTACAACTGAGCCATACAGACAATTAACCAGAATCGCATAATCGCTGATAAAGAGAAACTAAAACAGCATAAGCATAACGCAAAGGCTCGGCAATACAGAAGTTCACGCCTAATAAATCAAGGTGTTTGTCCTCAATGCGGAGGACATCTCATTTTGAGGAAAGGCAAGTACGGCACTTTCTATGGATGTTCAAACTTTCCCACATGCAAGTTTACCATAAACTCATAAATAGCAATCCTTGTTTTATATAGTATCAGAACATAAAACTAAACCCTTTCTTTCGTGATACATTGAATCGTTCAATTTCTATAGAAAGTGATTTCTTCAACTGCCTTGCCATAAAGTCCAAAAACGGCTGATTAGTTTCTTCATTCTGACATTGGCGCAGGGAAAGAATATATTCTTCTCTATCTTCTTTAAATATTTTGGTCGGAAAAAGGTGATAGCAAAATTGGATGTAGTTCATCAGTAATCGAACCGTTCTTCCGTTGCCATCCACCCACGGATGAATAGTTACTAAATTAAGGTGGGCATTAAAGCTCAATTCGTATTGTTCTCGAAGTGTTCCCATTTTTTTTTGCTTCTCTTGAAGAATCGCACAAAGTTCATCCGCCTTAGCAGGAACTTTCAAATAGTTCATATAAGAATGTCCACCAACACCAGCCGTAACACCACATAGACGGAACTCTCCTTTAGAAGAATCAAAAGAGCCGCCCAACACACTGTGAACGCTGCCAGTAGTACGCATCAACATTGCATTCAACCTTTTCAGAAAAGCAGGAGTTATAGGTACAAGACTGCCTGATTCAGTTTTGGCAAGTTCATACGCTTGCTTCAAATCTTCATTCATCAGATGATGCACAAGCGGTTTCCCTTTCGCTGTTACTCCCTCGTCAAAGAGAAGCTGCGTATCAAGTTCGGTCAACGTTGAGCCTTCTATGGCTGTGGAATGGGTAATGAGAGAATAAAGGTAGTACTTGTCATAGTCCACCGCTTCACTGATACCAAGTTTTTGAAACTTCTGGTACAACAGTTCTATTTCTTGCCAAACACCTTGTTCCATTACTTTTATTTAATAGGCTTTATTTCTTTTCAAAGGTAACTTATTTATTACGTTCAACCAAAAGAAATAATGACTTACTGCTATATTTTTTGCACGTGTGGGGAAAATGTGGGGAAAATTCAAACAAAAGAAAAAGCTAAGTATTGAATTATCAAATACTTAGCTTTCTTTCTTGTACCCAGACCCGGGGTCGAACCGGGATGGAAGTGAATCCACTGGTGTTTGAGACCAGCGCGTCTACCGATTCCGCCATCTGGGCATCTCTTGAAACATTGTTTGTTTCTCGATTGCGGTTGCAAAGGTACGACTTTTTTTCATACCTGCAAACTTTTCGGCGTTTTTTTTCAAAAAAAGATAAATCTACCATCATTTATGGTAGATTGAACAAGAAAAATATAAAAATAAGCCTTATATTAGCACAAACTTTAAAACGATTCAATATCATGACGAACAGCAATAATTATTGTGTGATCATGGGGGGAGGTATCGGAAGCCGATTTTGGCCATATAGCCGCAAAAATCTCCCTAAGCAATTCCTTGATTTCTTTGGTACAGGACGTTCTCTTATCCAACAGACATTAGACAGATACAAGAAAATCGTCCCATTAGAAAATATATTCATAACGACCAATTTACTATATAAGGAATTAGTCCAAGAACAACTTCCCGAATTAAAAGAAGAACAAATTTTATTGGAACCGACAAGGAGAAGCACGGCACCATGTATTGCATGGGCTTCCTATCACATCAAAAAAATAAATCCCAATGCAAATGTCATCGTTGCACCATCTGACCACCTGATTCTAAAAGAAGAGGAATTTAAAGAAGCTATCATAAAAGGATTGGAGTTTGTTTCACACTCCCCACAATTACTTACCCTGGGAATTAAGCCCAACCGCCCGGAAACCGGTTACGGTTACATACAAATAGATGAAGAAAAACAAGGAGATTTCTTTAAAGTCAAAACCTTTATTGAGAAACCGCAATTGGAGTTTGCCAAGGTATTCGTCGAAAGTGGAGAGTTTTACTGGAATTCCGGAATTTTCCTTTGGAATATCAATACAATTATCAATGCCTTTAACGAAATAATGCCGGAAGTATGCTCCAAATTATCTGAAGGCGAAGAAGACTTTGCCTCATGTCCCAACATATCTATTGATTACGGCATTATGGAAAAAGCAAACAATGTCTTTGTACAACTATGTGACTTTGGATGGGCTGATTTGGGAACATGGAGTTCTCTCTATGACGTTTCGCCAAAAGACGTAAATGAGAATGTAGCAATCAACGGTAATTCCTTATTATATAATTGCAAACAGAATGTTGTTGTAGTACCGGAAGGAAAGTTGGCAGTACTTCAAGATCTTGAAGGCTATTTGGTTGCTGCAACCGACAATGTGCTGCTTGTCTGCAAAAAAGATGATGAAAGTGCCATCCGTAAATTCGTTAACGATGTTCAGATTAAACTAGGCGATAAATTCGTATAACAACAGAAGTACTCCGGAGTCTATATAACAAAGGGCGCATCTTTCAATCAAGATACGCCCTTTTTATAATATAATAGAAAAAGAGGATTACTTACTTCAGGCCTTCCCAGGCTTCATTAATTGTTCTAGCTATCTCAACAAACTCTTCGTTAGCAAGTTTTAATTTAGGATTTGAAAAAATCATATCCGACTCCTTTTGAATTGGAATTAAATGAATATGAGCATGAGGTACTTCAAGACCAATAACAGCTTCTCCTACCTTCTTACATGGGAAGGATTTCTGTATAGCCAATGCCACTTTCTTTGCAAATACATGCATAGAAGCCAATTCATCATCCGCCAAATCAAAGATATAATCCACTTCACGCTTAGGCACTACCAATGTATGTCCTTTTGCCAACGGATTGATATCCAGAAAAGCGTAAAAGTCTTCATTCTCAGCTACCTTATAACTGGGAATCTCACCAGTAATAATTTTACTAAATATTGTTGCCATATCTATGAGTATTAAAGAAGGCAGACCCGCACGAAGCGACCCTGCCTTATACATTAAAACGAAATGTTTACTACTTCCAAACTGATTTTTCCCTGAGGGATAGTAATTTCAGCTACATCACCCACCTTTTTGCCTAATAAGCCTTGTGCAATCGGTGTATTAACAGAAATCTTACCCAATTTCAAGTTTGCTTCGCTTTCAGCCACGATAGTGTAAGCCATCTTCATGCCTGTTTTAGCGTTCTTCAATTCTACTTTACTCAAAATCTGGACTGTGTCATTTTTCAGTTTCGACGTATCGATAATCTTTGCATCACCAATAGTAGTTTTCAACTGATTAATTTTCATTTCCAACAAACCTTGTGCTTCCTTTGCAGCATCATACTCTGCATTTTCCGACAAGTCTCCTTTGTCTCGAGCCTCTGCGATAGCCGATACAATTTTGGGGCGTTCTACTGACTCCAAATATTTCAACTCTTCCACCAATTGTTTGTAACCCTCTTCTGACATATAAGCCATAATGTTTTCCTCCTTTTTAATTATTATATATTTTTCATTGTTTATATTCACTCCTATAAAAACAAAAAGAATTCCGACACTGAATATGTCGGAACCCTCTCTATTATTTTAAGTTCTGCAAAGATAGTTTTTTAAACAATACGAGTCAAGTATAAAACCATGCTATGTAACATGTTTAAACAAATCCGACTCATTATTATGTTTTTACAAGAGTTTTTTGATAGATTCTTCCAAATTAGTAATTGTTTCACCACGTGCACTTAATTCGTTAGCACGGTTCACCAAGAACACAGCAGGCAAGTTAGTCACACTATATAATGTAACATACTGAGAATATGCTCCATTAGCGTCACGCACACAAATCCACGGCAAATTATCGGAAGACGTCTTCCAGAAATGTTCATCGGCATCCAACGAAATCTGGTAGATTTCCAGTCCTTGAGATGCATACTTATTATATAACTCGCGCAAAGCCAAATTATGAGCAGCCGACATAGCATTATTATAAACCGTAAAGTCAATCAATATCACCTTGCCTTTCAAATCCGTCAAACGACGTACATTTCCCTTGATATCTTTCAACTCAATATCAATGATGGTAGCCTCTTTTATCTTGTCCTGCGGAATATCCAGTTCTGTCTGCCGCGGAGTCCGTGTATTCTTCATACCTTTAATAACCATATTATAAAGGTTGCGAGAACGGTCTGCATGCGGATAAGTATTATTCAGACTGGTTGCCACAGCTGCAAAACATTTAACATCATCTTTATTGGTCAACGGATCAAAAAGCATATACCCATTCAAAGCTTGGAACAAAGCAAAATATGCATAAGTCATATTAGGAGCCGCAAAAATATATTCACGTTTCACTTTATTCTTATAGTTATTGACCATTGACACCAAACTGTCTTGAGCAACCCCGGCCGGAATGTTACGGTTATGCGCCAGTTGATCCACCCGTTTTTGCAAATCAGCCAACAATAATACCAATTCTTTTATTTTCGTATTATTTTCCGATCCTTCAATAGAATACCCTGTTGCAAAGTCATTAGCTCCGGCCTTTACGGTCAATGTCTCAATAGAGTCAACCGAGAAGTTAATCACCTTATTATCCAGACGCAAACGATAGAATTCCGGTGACTCGGGACGCTTTCCACTAAAACTGAAAACCCCGTTACTTCCCAGTTTCGCAGAATCGAGTGCCACAATACCATCCAGTCCCGACGCTTCAAAATACAAAGTCTTATTATCGGCACCGCTAATCTCACCTGAGACTTTAAATTTCGGTTCATTATCGCAAGCGCTCAGTACCATCAACAGAAGTGCGAGCAAAAAATATACATTCTTTTTCATCGCTAAAATTAATATAATGTGTGTTTTCTAATAAATTTCTGCTGCAAAGATACGTCTTTTCACGGTTTGTCAAAGCATTTATCCAGCTTCTTACGCATTAAAATAAAAAAAACGGTAATCTGTGTAACTTTTTGGCTCATTTTCACCCAATTAGAAGAATAAATACCTATCTTTGCACGAATTTTAGACGAAAATTATATTAAAACATTTTTTATGATTAATCCAATTGTTAAGACAATCGAGCTTCCCGATGGTAGAACCATTACGCTCGAAACGGGAAAGCTGGCAAAACAGGCAGACGGTTCTGTAATGCTCCGCATGGGTAACACCATGTTGCTAGCTACTGTTTGTGCAGCAAAAGATGCAGTTCCCGGTACAGATTTTATGCCCCTTCAGGTAGAGTACAAAGAAAAATATTCAGCATTCGGACGTTTTCCCGGTGGTTTTACCAAAAGAGAAGGCAAAGCTTCGGATTATGAAATTCTGACTTGCCGTTTAGTAGACCGCGCCTTGCGTCCTTTATTTCCCGATAACTTTCACGCAGAGGTATACGTAAACATTATCTTGTTCTCAGCAGACGGAGTAGATATGCCGGATGCATTGGCAGGACTGGCCGCTTCAGCTGCATTAGCTGTTTCTGACATTCCATTCGGAGGTCCGATTTCAGAAGTACGTGTAGCACGTATCAATGGTCAGTTTGTTATTGACCCGACTTTTGAGCAACTGGAAAAAGCCGACATGGATCTAATGGTTGCTGCTACATACGACAACATCATGATGGTAGAAGGTGAAATGGATGAAGTAAGCGAACAGGATTTGCTGGCTGCCATGAAAGCCGCTCACGATGCAATCAAAATCCACTGTAAAGCTCAAATGGAATTGATGGAAGAAGTGGGTTCTACTGTTAAACGTGAATATTGCCACGAAGAGAACGATGAAGAACTCCGCAAAGCTGTCCATGACGCTTGCTACGAAAAGGCATACGCTATTGCTGCATCCGGAAACAGAAATAAGCACGAACGCCAAGATGCATTCGATGCTATCCGCGAAGAATTCAAGGCTCAGTATACAGAAGAAGAACTGGAAGAAAAAGCTCCGTTAATCGACCGCTATTATCACGATGTAGAAAAAGAGGCAATGCGTCGTTGCATTCTTGACGAAGGTAAGCGTCTTGACGGACGTCAGACCACAGAAATCCGTCCCATCTGGTGTGAAGTAGGCTATCTGCCCGGTCCTCATGGTTCTGCTATTTTTACTCGTGGTGAAACTCAGTCTTTGAGTTCTGTTACATTAGGAACAAAACTGGATGAAAAAATGGTAGACGATGTATTGGATCAGCATAAAGAACGCTTCCTGTTACACTACAACTTCCCTCCTTTCTCAACCGGTGAAGCTAAAGCTCAACGTGGTGTAGGCCGTCGTGAAATTGGTCACGGTCACTTGGCATGGCGTGCATTAAAAGGACAAGTACCGGCTAACTATCCATACTCTGTACGTGTAGTTTCTGATATTCTTGAATCAAACGGTTCATCTTCAATGGCTACTGTATGTGCCGGAACTTTGGCATTAATGGATGCAGGTGTACCAATGAAGAAGCCCGTTTCAGGTATTGCAATGGGATTGATCAAGAATGCCGGTGAAGAAAAATATGCTGTATTGTCTGATATTCTTGGTGACGAAGACCACTTGGGAGATATGGACTTCAAGGTTACCGGTACCCGTGACGGTATTACTGCTACACAGATGGATATCAAGGTCGATGGTTTATCATACGACATCCTGGAAAAAGCATTGAATCAAGCCAAAGAAGGACGTATGCACATTCTTGATAAGATTACTGAATGCATTGCTGAACCTCGTGCTGAACTGAAGCCCCATGCTCCTCGCATTGAAACAATGACTATTCCTAAAGAATTCATTGGAGCCATTATCGGTCCGGGCGGAAAGATTATTCAAGGTATGCAGGAAGAAACCGGTGCAACTATCACTATCGAAGAAGTAGACGGTGTAGGTCGTATTGAAATTGCTGGAACTAACAAGAAATGTATTGATGACGCTATGCGTATCATTAAAGGTATCGTTGCTGTTCCTGAAGTTGGCGAAGTATACGTAGGCAAAATTCGTTCTATCATGCCTTACGGTGCTTTTGTTGAATTCCTGCCCGGCAAAGACGGTCTGTTGCACATTTCCGAAATAGACTGGAAACGTCTCGAAACAATCGAAGAAGCCGGCTTGAAAGAAGGTGACGAAATCGAAGTCAAATTACTTGATATTGACCCGAAAACAGGCAAATTCAAACTTTCTCGCAAAGTATTGCTGCCTCGTCCTGAAAGACAAGAAAAAAAATAAAACTATTCAACTCTTATATAAAGCGCAATCTGAAATATAGGTTGCGCTTTTCTTTTTATCACAATCATGTAAGGACAACAATAAAAAAGCGCAACCAATAATTAGCTGCGCCATCTGATATATCATACAAAAGAAATTCCTCCGCTTTATATGATATCCGGTTATAAGGTAGGATCAATCTTCTTGAACTTCGAAATCATCTTTACCTACTCCGCAAAGAGGGCAAACCCAATCATCTGGAATATCTTCAAATGCTGTTCCCGGAGCGATTCCACCTTCCGGATCTCCTACTTCTGGGTCGTATACCCAACCACATACTACGCAAACGTACTTTTTCATAATTGTTTCAGTTTTATGTTTCAAATGTTCTTTTAATAAATACATAACAAATATACTATGAATTTGTTCATGTACAAGCTATCTCACCAATATTTTTTTCAATTCCTCCATACCGTCCGAAGCGCCTTTGCGTATGGCATACACTTTTCGGCCCGAAGCTATAGGCACTTCTTTGGGATCTATTAAATAGACAGGGACATCACGGGGCACATAATTTAACAATCCGGCTGCCGGATATACATTTAAAGAAGTCCCTACAATCAAGAAAACATCAGCCGTTTCGACATACTCAATCGCCTTTTCAATCATGGGTACAGACTCCCCGAACCACACTATAAAAGGACGAAATTGCGAGCCGTCAGCAGCAAGGTCTCCTATCTTTACCTCAAATTCTTCCGGCTTCAATTCTTTTATATAGTTAGGATTATTGGGTTGCAAAGTAGAAGTAACTTTCGTTAACTCGCCATGTAAATGAATCACATGACTGCTACCGGCCCGTTCATGTAGATTATCAACATTTTGAGTAATAACAGTTACATTAAAATACTTCTCCAGTTCAGCTACCAGTTCATGTCCCCGGTTCGGCTTAACCTGCAACAACTGTTTACGACGCTCATTGTAAAACTGAATCACCAACTGAGGATTCGCAACATACCCTTCGGGAGTAGCCACCTGCTCCACAGGATATTGATCCCATAGTCCTCCCGCATCACGAAAGGTACTAATACCACTCTCGGCACTCATTCCGGCACCGGTCAGAATCACTAAATTCTTCATTTTTAGCCTCCTCTTTAAACTAGACACACAAAAATAAGAAAAATTAAATTGTTAAAATCATAATCATTCAAATAAAAGACCTACCTTTGTGCGTTTTGTAGAAAAACATCTTATAAAATAAACAGTTATGGATAAATTTAGTTACGCTATCGGCCTGGGAATCGGCCAAAATTTGCTGAGCATGGGTGCTCAAGGTATCAATGTGAATGACTTTGCTCAGGCAATTAAAGACGTATTAGATGGAAAAGAGACAGCTATCAGTCATAATGAAGCGCGCGAAATCGTGAACAAATATTTCGAAGAACTGGAAGCTAAAATGAATGCAGCAAATATTGAAAAGGGCAAATCTTTCCTGGAAGAAAATGCTAAAAGACCTGAAGTAGTAACACTCCCCAGCGGCTTGCAATATGAAATCATCAAAGAAGGTAATGGTAAAAAGCCGGGGGCTACCGACCGTGTGAAATGTCATTACGAAGGTACATTGATTGACGGAACATTGTTCGATAGTTCTATCAAACGCGGTGAACCGGCTGTATTCGGTGTTAATCAAGTGATTAAAGGATGGGTAGAAGCCTTGCAACTAATGACGGAAGGCTCTAAATGGAGATTATTCATTCCCTCGGAATTGGCCTATGGCGCACAGCAAGCCGGCGAAATGATTCCTCCTCACAGCACATTGATTTTCGATGTAGAATTAATTGAAGTATTATAATATTAAAGTATTTAAGGCAAATGAAAAAAATTAGTTTTTTTGTAGCTATCGCTGCCGCTGCCAGCTTAGCATCTTGTACAGCTCAGGCACCAAAAGCAAACATGAAGAATGATGTAGACTCACTTTCTTATATGATGGGTGTTGCTAATACACAGGGATTGGATATGTATCTTCAACAACAAGGCGTTGACAGTACTTACATGGCAGAATTCCTTAAAGGTGTTACAGACGGAGCCAACAAAACAAGTCCCAAAGACATTGCATATATGGTAGGTCTGCAAGTCGGACAGCAAGTAGGCGGACGTATGTTTGACATGATGAGCCAACGCTTATTTGGCAACGATTCTACTCAAAGCTTGGATAAAGCAAATTTCCTGGCAGGTTTTGTCGCAACTCTGAAAAAGCAGAACGTTATGCCTGTAGAAGAAGCCAACATATTTGTTCAGACTAAAGCAGAAGCTATTCAGGCAAAAGCTACGGAAGCCAAATATGCAGACAACAAAGCCGCAGGAGAAAAATTCTTGGCTGAAAATGCAAAAAAAGAAGGTGTAAAAACTACTCCCAGCGGTCTTCAATACAAAGTTATCAAAGAAGGTAAAGGTGCCATCCCTACCGATTCTTCAACTGTAAAAGTAAACTATAAAGGTACTTTGATTGACGGAACTCAGTTCGATAGTTCATACGACCGCAAGGAACCCTACACTACTCGTGCTAACCAAGTGATCAAAGGATGGACAGAAGCCTTGACTATGATGCCGGTCGGTTCAAAATGGGAACTTTATATTCCGCAAGAACTGGCTTACGGTTTACATGGTACCGGCCAAATCAAACCTTTCTCTGCTTTGATTTTCGAAGTTGAATTAATTGATATCGAAAAGTAATCAACCAAAAATAATTCTATAAAAAAGCGTGGGTTCGTACAGATACTCACGCTTTTTATATCACTACAATGAGATATAAAAAGAACAGCACTATTTCTTCTCTTTCATATCTGTCCGTGCCTCAACTACATTAACTATATAGTCACCCAGCTTTTCACATTCACCGATAAGATCCATATAGTGCACACCCATCTGATAATCATACTCCTTATTGTTCACATCCAGCACATTCTGATTCTTCAGCTGGCTACGATAGTTGTTTATCTCATTCTCAAGATTAAAAGATTTATTCACATCCACTTGATGCCCCTCATCCTCCACCAAAGACACCATTTGATTCAAAGCATCATCAGTCAGTTGGAACATCTGATGAATATGGCTATACTGTTTCTCGGTAAAGTCTTCATTACCCCGATATTTATGGTTAATGGTACGCGCAAGGTTATAGCAACTGTCGCCAATACTTTCTATCTCCGTCACCTCACGCAACATGGCACGAATCTTCAATTTGCTTTCAGAACTCAAGCGACCTTCAGACACCTGATTCAAATAATTGGCAATCTCCAATTCCATATTATCACTAATATTCTCATACTTTTCAATGCGGCTGAAAAGCTTATTGAAATCATTTTCATTCGATGTATGAAGCAAGTCACGTACCATACCAAACATACGGCGGGTACGTTCAGCAAATAAATTGATCTCTTTACGAGCCTGAACAATAGAAAGTTCGGCCGTCGACAACAGTCCACCGGTAATAAAGCGCAGTCGGAATTCTTCTTCATCTTCTTTAGGTTTGATTACCCAACACACTATCTTCTCTATCGGTTTAATAAACCAAATAAGAATCAGCACATTACAAATATTGAATGCTGTATGAAAGGCAGAAAGCTTATAAGTAATAGCCACCTCAGGATTCCCCCCGGGAAAAAGATGTTCAACCATATCACTTACCATATTGACAAACGGATGGAAGATACACAATATCCATATCACACCAAACGTGTTAAAGATAAAGTGTGCCAATGCTGCACGCCTCGCCTGAGCATTTGCTGTCAATGCAGCAATATTCGAGGTTACGGTCGTACCGATATTCTCACCCATTACCAAGGCTATACCCAAATACAAGTCAAGCACACCACTCGAACAAAGAATCAAAGTAATAGCCATTACTGCCGCCGATGATTGGGCACACATAGTTATGATACTGCCAATCAAAAGGAACAACAGGATAGACAAAAATCCCCACTCTTTGCAAGAAGTAATGAAACCAAGGATTGCCGCATTATGTTCCAAATCCATGTGCATAGCATTTTCACGCAATGTCGTCAATCCCAAGAACATAAATGCAAAGCCAAATATAAATTCTCCAAAAGACTTTTTCTGGCTTTTATTAGAAAAAATAAGAGGAACGGCTAAAGCAAAAAGAGGGAAAATGAGGTTATTCATGTCTATCTGAAAACCGAACACTGACATAATCCATGCAGTCACCGTTGTACCAATATTAGCTCCCATAATGACAGAAATAGCTTGAGCCAATGTCAGTAATCCGGCATTAACAAAACTAACGGTCATCACCGTAGTAGCAGTAGAAGACTGTACGGAAGCCGTTACAAACGCCCCGGTCAGCAGTCCTGTAAACCGATTGGTCGTCATTGCTCCAAGGAAATGGCGAAGTTGCCCACCTGTCAGTTTCTGCAGAGCTTCACTCATGGTCTTCATGCCATACATAAGAAGCGCCAGCGACCCTATCAGTTTCAGAAAAATAAATATAGACATTATCTCACTTTTAGTATATAACTCTCGATTTTGTCTGCCGTGTACTTTATATCCAACCTATTCTATCACGAGTGTGAATCCGGGCTTATGCTTTCTTTTCTTTCACATTACTGCCGGCTTCCACTACATTAACTACATAATCACCCAACTTTTCACATTCGGTAATAATATCCATATAGTGTACTCCCATCTGATAATCATATTCCTTATTGTTCACATCCAGCACATTCTGGTTCTTTAACTGATTGCGATAGTTATTGATTTCGTGTTCGATATTGAAAGACTTATTCACATCAATAGTATGATGTTCATCTTCTACCAACGCAATCATTTGGCTCAATGCATCATCTGTCAGCTTAAACATCTGTTCGATATGATCATACTGTTTCTGTGTAAAATCCATTTCACTGCGATGCTTGCGGTTGATGGTACGGGCCAAGTTATAGCAACTGTCACCTATACTTTCTATTTCTGTCACCTCACGAAGCATCGAACGAATCTGAAGCTTACTTTCAGAACTCAAACGTCCTTCCGAAACCTGATTCAGATAATTGGCTATCTCCACCTCCATACTATCACTGATATTCTCATACTTCTCTACACGGCTGAACAGCTTATTGAAATCATTCTCATTCGTTGTATGCAACAAATCGCGCACCATACCAAACATACGGTGAGTGCGTTCGGCAAACAGATTGATTTCTTTTCGCGCCTGTAATATAGAAAGCTCTGCCGTAGAAAGCATACCGCCTGTAATAAAACGCAAACGATATTCCTCATCCTGCTCTCTTTGAGGGATAATCTTGCAAACGGTTTTCTCTATCAACTTCACAAACCAAATAAGAATCAACACATTGCATATATTAAATGTCGTATGAAAAGCCGATAATTTAAAAGAAACAGCCACAGCAGGATCCGGCGTCTTCATTATATCTTCTACAAACCATGACACCCCCATTGTGAACGGCTTAAACAGGCATAACACCCAGATAACACCGAAAACATTAAATACCAAGTGAGCTAAGGCAGCCCTCCTGGCCTGCGTATTTGCAGTCAATGCAGCCAGATTAGCTGTAATGGTAGTACCAATATTCTCACCTAATACCAAAGCAGCACCAAGTTCAAAACTAATCCAACCATTGGCACACATAATCAGGGTAATAGCCATTGTTGCAGCCGATGCCTGCACAATCATCGTCAATATTGTACCTATCAATACAAACAGCATCACAGAGCCAAAGCCCATGTCTGTATAATTCTGCACAAAAGACAACATCTCCGGGTTTTTACTCAAGTCCGGTGCATTTGTTTTGAGTAAAGAAAGACCCATAAACAAAAAAGAGAAACCGAAAATAAACTCCCCTATGGATTTACGGTTACTCTTTCCAGAAAATAACAATGGCACACCAACAGCTAAAAGTGGGAGAGCCATTGCAGCGATATCTACCTTAAAGCCCAACGCTGATATAATCCATGCAGTTACGGTAGTACCGATATTGGCTCCCATAATTACTCCAATGGATTGGGATAATGTCAGCAGCCCTGCATTCACAAAGCTGACTACCATGACGGTAGTGGCAGAAGAAGATTGGATTAATGCTGTAATCAGCACGCCTGTTAGAACTCCGGTTACCCGGTTGGTGGTCATCGCCGTGAGAATTTTACGAAGCCTGTCACCTGCAAACTTTTGCAGGCCCTCACTCATGATTTTCATTCCGTAAAGGAATAGCGCCAGTGAACCCAGCAGCTTTAAGAAATCATAAAAAGAATATTCCATCATCAATTAATTTGGTAGGAATTGGCTTATCTCCCTTTTATTCGGTAAATTAACAGCCGATTTCACTACGTTAGTAATAAACATTACGATTATGTTACAAATATGTTGCAAAAATAACAATATTATTAAAAGTTTCCCAATTGGAAGCTCACTTTTGGATATTTATAATGGTTTTAATTTAGATATCCCCTACGGACCTGTCAGTGCCAAGGTTAATAATAAGGTAGAAGGACTCAACTACAGAGCCTATAATAATAAAGATGTAGAATTCCTGAATATATTAAGTTCCTCGGGCATGCGTACTTATGTCCGCTCGTTATGCTTTGTGCTGTGCAAAGCTGTCGAAGATCTTTATCCCGACGGAAGCATCGTGCTGGAGCATCCCGTATCCAAAGGATACTATTGTGATTTACACATCGGCAGAGAAATAGGGTTGGACGATGTACAGCGCATCAAGAAACGCATGCAGGAAATCATTGAAGAAAATATTCCCTTCCATCGATTTGAATGTCAAACCACCGAAGTGGTAGAGTTGTTCCGCAAAAAAGGAATGATGGATAAAGTAAAACTGCTGGAAACTTCGGGCAATCTTTACTCCTTTTATTATACGTTAGGAGACACTATAGACTATTATTATGGCAGCCTGCTGCCCAGCACCGGATACATCCGCTTGTTCGATATAGTGAAATACTATGACGGACTGTTACTTCGTGTTCCCAACCGACAAAACCCCGACAAACTGGAGGAAGTTGTAAAACAAGAAAAGATGTTGGATGTATTTAAGGAACACCGTCGCTGGAATCAGATTTTAGGCATAGGCACTGTGGGCGACTTCAATGTAGTCTGCAACAATGGTCATGCTACCGACTTAATCAACGTATCCGAAGCCTTGCAGGAAAAAAAGATTTCAAACATCGCCGATGAAATCTATAATCGTGGGAAAAACGGCCGGGGAGTCAAACTGATTCTGATATCCGGTCCCTCCTCATCAGGAAAAACGACATTCAGCAAACGACTCAGCATCCAGCTTATGGCCAATGGCCTGAGACCTTATCCTATTTCGTTGGATGACTATTTCGTAAATAGAGAAGATACCCCTAAAGATGAGAGCGGCAACTATGACTATGAATCCCTCTATGCCTTGGACTTGAAGTTTTTTAATCAACAACTGGAGGCTTTGCTTCGTGGAGAGCAAGTCGAACTGCCCCGTTTTAATTTCTCCACCGGTCAACGTGAGTTCAAAGGAGACTATCTGAAGATAGATGATAATATGATACTGATTTTGGAAGGTATCCACGCACTGAACCCTGAACTGACTCCGCATATCCCGGCTGAAAATAAATATAAAATATATGTATCGGCCCTGACAACCATCTTATTGGACAACCATAACTATATCCCTACTACCGACAACCGGCTGTTGCGCCGCATTGTCCGTGACTACAAATATCGTGGATATTCGGCAGAAGACACCATCAGCCGTTGGCCCAGCGTACGTGCCGGAGAAGACAAATGGATTTTCCCTTATCAGGAAAATGCAGATGCCATGTTCAACTCTGCATTATTGTTCGAGCTTGCTGTTTTAAAAGATTATCTGGAACCTATTCTGCGGAAAGTGCCCAATAACCGACCGGAATACTCGGAAGCCTACCGCCTCCGTAAGTTCCTCGAATATTTCGTATCTGTGCAAGATAAAGAATTGCCTCCAACCTCCTTATTAAGAGAATTTCTGGGCGGAAGCAGCTTCAATTATTAATAATATTAGGATGAACCCCTAAAATTATCCCGGCAAAAAGGAAGATTATTACGATACAAATCGCTACTTTTGCCCCCAAAAATAGTAAAGAGATTATGGCACAAGGCTCACGTCAAGTACAAACACAAGCCCAACAACAAGTACAGACACTGTCACCACAACAAATCCTTGTTGTGAAGTTGTTGGAATTGCCTACCGTGGAGCTGGAAGAACGTATTCATTCTGAGATACTGGACAATCCGGCCTTGGAGGAAGGAAGAGAAACGCCCGAAAACGGGGAAGAGAGTACTGACTTTGAAGGAAATGAAGATAATAACGATAACTCGGAACCCAACGATGACATTTCACTGGGAGATTATCGTACCGAGGATGACATCCCCGACTATAAATTGCAGGAACACAACCGCAGCCGCGAAGGAGTAGCCGAAGAGATACCTTTCTCGGATGCTGTTTCCTTCTACGAAATATTGAAAGAGCAGCTTGCCATGCAAGACCTGACTGACGAACAGCGCGAAATAGCCGAATACCTGATCGGATCGTTGGATGATGACGGACTCCTGCGTAAAAGCATAGAATCCGTCATGGACGAGCTTGCCATTTATCGTGGAATCTATACCACAGAGAACGAACTGAACAAAATACTCGAAATCATTCAGGATTTCGACCCGGCCGGCATCGGTGCACGCAACCTTCAAGAGTGTCTGCTCATTCAGATCAACCGTAAAGCAGATTCCCCACTAAAACAGATAGAACTGGATATTATCGGAAAATGCTGCGATGAGTTCACCCGTAAGAACAAAGATAAAATAATTCAGAAACTGGGCATCACCGAAGAGCAATATAACGAAGCATTGGCCGAACTTACCAAATTAAACCCGCGTCCGGGAAGTTCATTGGGCGAAGCCATGGGGCGTAATTTCCAGCAGATTATCCCCGATTTTATTGTAGAAACATTCGATGACGGTACCATCACCCTCAATCTGAACAACCGCAATGTTCCCGAACTGCGCCTCAGCCGTGAGTTTACCGAACTACTGGACGAACATACACGTAACAAAGAGAATCAAAGTAAAGAATCAAAAGACGCTCTGATGTTTTTAAAACAGAAAGTAGATGCCGCACAAGGTTTTATCAATGCCGTAAAACAACGACAACACACTTTACTCACCACCATGCAGACTATCATCGACATCCAGCGTCCGTTTTTCCTTGAAGGAGACGAGTCACTATTGAAACCGATGATATTAAAAGATGTGGCAGAACGCGCCAAACTGGATATCTCTACCATCTCACGCGTCAGCAACAGCAAATATGTGCAAACAAACTACGGCATATATTCGTTGAAGTTCTTCTTCAGTGACGGCTACACCACCGAAGATGGTGAAGAATTATCCGTTCGCGAAATAAAACGCATACTAAAGGAATGTGTAGACAACGAAGACAAAGAAAAACCCTATACTGACGACGAACTGGCCGAAATACTGAAAGCCAAGGGATACCCCATTGCACGCCGCACCGTGGCCAAATATCGCCAGCAGTTAAATATTCCTGTTGCACGATTAAGAAGATAAAAATATGGAAGCAAACGAAACCACCGGTTCTTTAAAAGAGATTGGAAAAAGTGACCCGTTAGAAATAGGTTCACGCATCATATCAGGCATATTCACACCTTTTATGGTTCCATTTCTTGCCTTTTTCTTATTATTCTTTTTCACCTATTTACGCATCATGCCCCTCCAATATAAGTTGGTGGTGTTGGGTATCGTGTATTGCTTTACCATCTTGATGCCGATGCTTGCCATTTATCTTTTTCAGAAAATAAACGGCTGGGGTATCCATGAACTGGGTCATCGTGAAAAACGATTCGTCCCATACGCCCTAACCATTGTCAGCTATGTAGCCTGCCTGCTTACGATGTACAAGATTCATTTGCCACGCTATATGTCGGGCATCATTGTAGCCACACTCATCTGCATGGTCATCTGCATTGTGATAAACTTCAAATGGAAAATCAGCACCCATGTTGCCAGTAGCGGCATGATGGTAGGCGGTCTGTTGTCATACAGCCTGATCTTCAATTTCAATCCTGTATCATGGCTTTGCTTTTTCATTTTGCTATCAGGAATGCTGGGGACAGCACGCATCATCGTAAAGCAACACACATTATTAGAAGTTCTGGCAGGATTTATTGTCGGATTGTTTTGCGGTGTCATAGGAATTTTGTTTATTTGAAAAAAAATTTTAGTATTAACCTTATAAATTAAAAGCATTATGAATTTCCCAAACAATGTAAAGTATACCGAGGAACACGAATGGATACGCGTAGAAGGTGATATCGCATACGTAGGCATTAGCGATTATGCACAAGAACAATTGGGCGACATCGTTTTCGTAGACATCACTACCGAAGGCGAGACTTTGGAAAAAGGAGAAGTTTTCGGTACTATCGAAGTAGTAAAGACTATATCAGACCTGTTCCTTCCGGTTGCAGGAGAAGTTTTAGAACAAAACGAAGCATTGGCTGACAACCCCGAACTGGTCAACCAAGATCCCTATGGCAAAGGTTGGCTGGTTAAAATCAAACCTAACGATGCAAATGACATCAATGATTTGATGGATGCCGAAGCCTACAAAGCTTTAGTAAACGAATAAAATACAGAAGAAATATTCAATGGAACCTATTGTAAGTATTATCATGGGCAGCACCTCCGACCTTCCTGTCATGGAAAAGGCTGCCAAGCTACTGGACGAGATGCACGTACCTTTCGAGATGAACGCTCTATCGGCACACCGTACACCCGAAGCAGTGGAAGAGTTTGCCAAGAACGCTGCCGGTCGTGGCATTAAAGTCATCATTGCTGCAGCAGGCATGGCCGCAGCATTGCCCGGTGTAATTGCCGCCAACACTACACTGCCAGTCATTGGCGTCCCTGTGAAAGGGTCTGTTCTCGACGGTGTAGATGCACTCTATTCCATCATCCAGATGCCTCCCGGAATTCCGGTTGCAACAGTTGCCATCAACGGTGCAATGAATGCCGCTATTCTGGCCGTACAGATGTTGGCTTTGAGTGATACAGAGCTCGCAGCTAAATTTGCAGATTACAAAACCGGCTTGAAAAAGAAAATAGTGAAAGCCAATGAAGAATTGAAAGAAGTAAAGTTCGAATATAAGACGAATTGATTCTTTACATAAGCATCGCTGAAAAGCTGCGCTATAAAAAACACGGGCAGAAAATATCCTATCCTGATTAGAAGGAAAGAATATTTTCTGCCCGAAAATTTAAAACGAACATTTACAACCTCTTTAAAGATAAGGAATTAACCATGACCGATTTATTCAACTATTCACGCCGGGAAGCCTCTGAAGTAAACATTGGAGCCACTCCGATGGGCGGTGCTAATCCCATCCGCATCCAAAGTATGACCAATACCATAACAATGGATACCGACGCTTGCATAGAACAAGCCAAACGGATTATCGATGCAGGCGGTGAATACGTGCGTCTCACCACACAGGGTGTACGCGAAGCCGAAAACCTGAAAAATATAAATATCGGATTACGTTCACAAGGCTATGACACCCCCTTGGTAGCCGATGTGCATTTTAACCCCAAAGTAGCCGATGTAGCGGCACAATACGCAGAAAAGGTACGTATCAATCCGGGCAACTATGTAGACCCGGGACGCACTTTCAAGAAGTTGGAATACACCGATGAAGAGTACGCGCAAGAAATAGAAAAGATACGTACCCGCTTCGTTCCTTTTCTGAATATTTGTAAGGAGAACCATACCGCCATCCGTATTGGTGTGAATCACGGTTCTCTGTCAGACCGCATCATGTCACGTTATGGCGATACCCCCGAAGGCATGGTAGAATCGTGCATGGAATTTCTCCGCATCTGCGTAGAAGAACATTTCACCGATGTCGTAATTTCCATCAAGGCTTCCAACACGGTTGTCATGGTAAAAACTGTTCGTCTGCTGGTAGCGGAAATGGAAAAAGAAGGCATGGCATTCCCACTTCATCTGGGTGTAACCGAAGCCGGCGACGGTGAAGACGGACGTATCAAGTCAGCTTTAGGCATCGGTGCATTGTTATCCGATGGTTTGGGAGATACCATCCGCGTATCATTGAGCGAAGCCCCGGAAGCAGAAATTCCGGTAGCTCGTAAACTGGTCGACTATATACTGGCACGTGAAAACCACCCTTTCATTCCCGGAAAAGAATCGCCGGAATTCAATTATCTCTCCCCTTCACGCCGTAAAACAAAAGCTGTGCGCAACATTGGCGGAGATAATCTTCCGGTAGTAATTGCCGAACGTTTGGAAGGAGAGAACGAAGTCAATCCACAATTCAATCCCGATTACATTTATTGTGGACAAACAGTTCCTGAATTACGTAATAAGGAAACAGCTTATCTGGTAGATGCCGATGCCTGGAACCCTGAAGAGAAGAATGTGTATCCTGCATTCAACTATCAGCAAATGATAGAGCTACATCATACTCAGGCTGAGTTAAAATTCCTGTTCCTACCTTATATGGCAATGAATGAAGAAGTGATTGCCGCACTCAAGTTACACCCGGAAGTGGTTATCATTGCACAAAGCAATCACCCCAACCGGTTAGGTGAATACCGCGCCATGGTGCATGAACTGATGACGGAAGGACTGGAAAATCCTGTTGTATTCTTCCAATACTATCAGGAAGAAGAAGCGGAGAACTTACAGATTAAGGCAGCCGCCGATATGGGTGCATTGATTTTTGATGGTTTCTGTGACGGTATCTTCATTTATAATCAAGGCTCACTGCCACACACCGTAATAGATACTACCGCTTTCGGTATCCTGCAAGCCGGACGTATCCGCACCAGCAAGACAGAATACATCTCATGCCCCGGTTGCGGTCGTACCTTATATGACTTGGAATCGACTATTGCCCGAATCAAAGCCGCCACCTCTCATTTAAAAGGCTTAAAGATAGGCATCATGGGTTGTATCGTCAACGGACCGGGCGAAATGGCGGATGCCGATTACGGTTATGTAGGAGCCGGACGAGGTAAAATCAGCCTTTATAAGAAAAAAGAATGCATCGAAAAAAATATCCCCGAAGAGCAGGCGGTAGAGAAACTGATTGAACTGATTAAGCTGAACGGCGATTATATTGAAATATAAAATATCTGTACCATGAATTATCAGCAGATACTCGAAAATATTTATCAGGAGATACAGCCTTTTGCCGGCATCGGCAAACAGGCTGACTATATTCCTGCATTGGCAAAAGTAGACCCGGATCAGTTTGGCATTTGCATCAATACCATTCAAGGAGAAACTTTCATGCTGGGACAAGCTGACACTCGTTTCTCCATCCAGAGTATTTCGAAAGTCTTTTCACTTGCCGTATGCCTCAGCCTTGAGGGAGACGAACTATGGAAAAGAGTGGGAAAAGAGCCATCGGGCACTGCATTCAATTCCCTTGTACAGTTAGAAGTTGAAAAAGGAATTCCCCGCAATCCGTTCATCAATGCCGGTGCCATTGTATTGGCAGATATACTTTTAAAGCATCTGCCACACCCCGAAGAAGATTTCCTCCACTTTATCCGTAATATTTGTGGAAACGATACTATTAATTACAATGAAGAAGTAGCGGTATCCGAACGTGAAAAAGGTTACCTGAACGCAGCCATCGCCAATCTGCTGAAGTATCATCATAATATAGAGAATGACATCGAACGCGTTCTCCATTTCTATTTTCTCCAATGTTCTGTTGAAATGAGTTGCTATGATTTATCCAAAGCTTTTCTGGCTTTTGCCAACCACAAACAGCCATTCACATTTGGGGATATCAACCTTACTGCGTCGCAAGTGAAGCGTATTAATGCCATTATGCAGACATGCGGCTTTTATGATGAAGCGGGAGAGTTTTCTTACCTTGTGGGTCTGCCCGGAAAAAGTGGTGTGGGCGGTGGCATAGCGGCTGTTTATCCGTTACGTTATTCGGTAGCAGTATGGAGCCCGAGATTAAACCGGAAAGGAAACTCGGTTATGGGAATCAAGGCGTTGGAGCTGCTGACCACACAGACACAAGAGTCTATTTTCTAAAAAATAAAAGTGAAGAGAGAATAATATTCATTCTATCGGAATCAGTTCTCTCTTCATCTATCATAAACCAATAATCACTATCTCTTCCTATTTTAACCAGCCATTCTATGACTTGCGTAGTACTACCTCACCGGGAGCCGGAGAATTACTTTCCCGCGGATTTAGCATTTCTTTACTGGATTGATTTCGATGCTTAATGCATAAATACCAAATGCCATCAATCTTCACAGGATTAAACATAAAAGCCATCGTCGGAGCATTTCCATCCACATCTTTTTTTGCAAATTCAATCTTATATTTAAGATCATTACATCCCTGAGTGGAAAAACTAAAATTCTCCAAATGATAATCTACAACCGGGAAGGTACTGAAATGCTTTTTAAGATTTTCCGCATTTTCATTTGTAAGTCTTACCGCTTCACCATCTTTAACCACATAAAGCATTCCTAACGCTGCTTCTATATTACCCTCCTTCAAGCTATCCATACACTTCTGAGACATTTCGAGAACCGTAATGGAATCCGTCTTTGTCAATGAGCCGACGAATTCTTTTTCTGCATCAGCATAAGTCTTCATACGCTCTTTTGTTTCTTTTCGTCCACATGAAAACGACAAGCAACTTAATAATAAAATAAAAACGATTTTATCTATTTTCATTTGCAATACAATTAAGATTAGTCCACCAATAATAAAAGGTGCGCTGACAACAACGCACCTTCCATCTATTCAATTGCTAATAATGCAATACCTGTTCTATTACTGATTTGCTTTTGTTGATTCAACATCACACTTGGCTACAGCTTTCAAAGTACCCCAATAATAAGTAATTTCCACCGGAATCCACAATGTGAATTTCTGAACATTACCTTCATTATTCTTGTAAACAATCTTAGTAGTATTCAAAGCTGCAACTTCTGTAATGTTTACAATATTAGTAGCACTTTCTGCTTCATTTTCTGTAACGGACAACTGCAATTTATCTGTAACTTCAGAAACTTTCTTTCTAGTTCCGGTCAAGTCACATTCTGCATTGGCAATATCAACTTTAATAGTCTCGAATTTATAATAAGGATACAAAGAAACACCATTCTCTACAGCACTTTCGTACACACCGGCAGCATTCTTAACGATTAATGCTTCTTCACGCCAGTCCTTCAGGTCAAACAAATCACCTAAAACAATAGAAGAGCCATTTGCCTGAGCATCAATGAATTTAGCTTGGTCACCATCAAGAACATCAACCGGACGCAAGAAACGTACCTTGAAGTTTTCTGTGCCTAAAGCCAACTTACACTCATCATAAGTAGCAACAATTTCAACATTTGCAAAATGCTTGGGAATCAAGTGACCGTATAAGTTCAAGAGTTTCTTAGCACTGTCGGTAGCTGCATAAGTCAGGGTTCCATCAGCAGCAATAGAAGCTACAAGATTACCTTCAACATCTGCTGTACCTACATACAATTTAGTGTGATCGGTACCACGAACAAGCTGGTACTTAACACCATTCTGGTTAGGATCTGCAATTTCAGGTTGTGTAGCCGCAAATTCATAAGAATAAGCTGTGCCCAAAACTTCCAAATCATAATACTGATTTTGAGTTGCAGAAGTCTTAGCTACTTTAACCACATTGCCTTCAAAATTATCATCTAAATCCTTAGAATAATCCTCTACGGCTTTATCATTAGTAGTAGGTCTCGGAACATTCATACGTACAGTATCTCTCTTAGCTACAGTAGGCTCTGTAGTAGGATACCAGTAAGCCTTGATCTTATCTCCGAATGTTACCTCCGGCTGTTTTGCTATAGTCACAGTAAACGGTACATATACAAAGAATTTTGTATCAGTTTTAGACTGGAAGCAAGCATACAATGTTACAGTGCGGCCTTCTAATTTAGAAATGGCATCCATTTCATCAAAGCCTGCTGTCCATGTAATAATATCATTCGTAGTTGTTACATTTGTAAAGTCACTAGAGATTGTCAACTCACCGTATACGTTATTCCCAACCTCAGCAAATGTCTTCTGACTGTCATTGGTGATGTAAGTCTTTCCAGCTACAAAATTGAATGAATTAACAAATTCAGCCTTGGTCATCTTCAACGCTTCAATAATCTTACCGGACATATCATCCCATGTAATGCCATCTTCGAAACCATCACATACATAAGGTTTAGTTGCATTAAATACCTCAGGCAAAGTTTGAATACCCAAATCCTTAACGATATGCAACTTAACATAACCTGCAAGGACAATGTTTTCGCCATCCATCAACTTAACCAATACGATAGGGGTTCTACCTACAGCAGAAATACCATCTTCGTTCGTGCTACATGGAGTAGTATTACCATTTGCATTTACATAGCAAGGAGTAAAGATACCATTGTTATTTACTGTACCATACTTATTTTCTTCTGTATTATTAGCACCTGTCTTATAACCTAACATTTCATATTCAAAATGCAAGCCATAATCAGCCACATCAGCATACGCCATAATCTGGTGTTCAGCATCATCAGCAGCAGCCTTAATATCAGCCTGAGTATAATGTACATTCAGATACTGAGTCAAGTCAAGAGTACCGCCATTATACTTAACATCGATAGTTGCATCTTTTTTAGCTGCATCTTCACCTTTGATATACAGTTCATGCTGTTTAGCACCCAAAGCACAAGCATTATTTTCTGTTTCTAATGTATTGAATGCAATCGCTTTAAAAGTAACTACAGCCGGCAAAATAGCAGCATAATCAGAAGTAACTGTTGTATCTTTCGCTTCTTCGTTCTGATAAGTACCGGTCAAAGCCATTACAGACACATTCTTATCAGCTACAATTTTCAGTTCAGCAGGGTTTTCTACTTTATAAACTACTTCCAAATCACCATTAGCCAATTGTCGGCTAGTACTGTATACCGGTTTAGGAGTTACAGCAGCACGTGCAGATGCATCCACATATTCAGGTTCACTATATAAGAATCCCCAAGCGACATTAGTCAAATTTGCTGTGGTAGGATTTACATGATAAACAGCTTTAGCTAAAGAGCTAATTGTATAATCACCTTCATCAGCAACATTTATAAAGGTGTTTTTTTCAGCAATAGTAAACTTAGCTCCCTCAGCATTATTGCCTTCGCTTTTTCCTGTAAATGCTTTATAAATACCCTGAGCATACGGATAACGAGCCGCTTCGATACCATTTTCATACAAAGCAGGAACAAACACCAAACTACTCAGCTTATCACCGATAATAGCCAGCAATTCATTTCTAAGTTCTTTGATTCTACGGTCTATTTCAGCCATTTCAACTTTACCTGCATTTTGTTTCAGGTTATCAACATCCGACTTAACTGAATTTAAAGTAGACTCAATAGTACCTAACTTATCTTCCAAGTTGTCAACTTTAGTCTGAGCAGCAGTTACTTTCTCTGTCAAGCTTGTTATAACAGCAGTATCAGCCTTACCAGCTATCGCAGCTTCCAAAGCAGCTTTAGCCGTCGCCAGCTCAGAACTTGCACTCTGTTTAGCTGCATCAATATTAGCCTGCAACTGAGCGATCTGAGCACTCAGCGTCTCGGGAGTAACAAGCTTGTCAATTTGTCCTTGCAAATTATCGATGTCATCATCGTAGTCCTTACAAGATACAAATGTTCCTGTCGAGGTAACCATCAAGGCTCCGAACAGGATTGCACTTAAAAACTTTTTGTTCATAATAGAAAAACTTTAAATTTATAAATTTAAAAAACTAAAATTGGTTATACATAATTTATTGATTCTGAGTGCTGTGCTCTCATTTCATATTTCATATAACGTTTGGGAGAAACACCCGTCACCTTTTTAAAAGCAGCATAAAAAGCACTTCGCGACAAGAACCCGCAGCGTTGAGGCAGCTCCTCCGGCGGACACTTGCCCGAACGGAGCAGCTCCTTGGCATATTCCACCCGATATGTGTTCACCAACTCTTTCAGATGGCAACCGAAGTAGCGGTTCACTACGTTGGACAGATAAGTCTGGTTCGTTTCAATCATATCGCTCAGCTTCTTCAGTGAGAGCTTCGGGTCAAGAAACACTTGGCGCACTTCCAAATAATACAATACATATTTATATAGCTCACAATCGACTTTCCTTTTCGGAATCACTTCGTTGTCCGCATACTTCTGCTCCCAATAAAGCCGGGCAGCCCTGAAAAGCAGATTCTTCTGCCTTTCGGAAGTAAAAGTGCGCTTGTCGCGGTGTAGAAACAGGTAGTCCATTGTACTCTCTTTTTATCGTCTCTATTTCAGATAATTACTCACTTTTCAAACCCTTAAAAAAGAGTTGCGTTCGGTGCATCTCTTAGTAAGAGATACACTTTTCGCTGCAAATTTACACAAAGTTTTGATAATTAAAACTTTTTGAGAAGAAAAATCACGAGCCAAGTGCAAAAATATCTTTAGTCTTAAGTTTTAGGACACTTTTTTATAGGTTTAAACAACTCATAATAAAGTGTTTATGTGCGTCCGGTGTATCTCTTACTAAGAGATGCACTTTTTTTCTTCTTTCTCCTAAAATCTTATTCACCACATACCCAACAGATTAAGTACCATCAATCATTTGTTTCACACCCAACTTGAAAATCTTAACAGATGTCAATGTATCATAATGAAAAGATCTTGAAGTTTTCAAAAAAGACCAAAGAGTTTCCGAAAAAGAATTAAGTCTTTTTCAAAAAGACCAAGGTCTTTAAGAAGAAGATGGAATTATGCAGATGAGAGAAATTCCGTCAGTCAGGAAAGTTGAAACAATCTGCTTTCACACATAACAGGTACTGAAATCTCCTATTCATGAGGGTTCTGTGTGAAAGCTATTTTTCTTCCAATGGCAAACTTGCGTTTTGTTTTCATGAGAGAATAAGAACTTCAACGAAATTCTCCATTTTTTAAACTGAATCTTGATGCTATGAAACAGATATCGGAAAAAAAGGTGGTGGCAGCACTCTTTCCGAATAGGAAAGAAAGTACTGCCACCACCTTTTTCGTCCTTGTTTATGGTTTTCCGAAGAAAGAATCTGTTACTTATCTGCCGGGACAGACAGAATTTTAGTATATCCTTCTTTATCTTTTAATGTTTCGATAGCCTTAGTCAGATCTGCATCATCTTTCATGCGTTCCAATATCACGCCACGCTGAAAATAATGACGTTTCACTATTTCCTCAGCAATCGCTTTCCTTATCTGTTTGGAGAAACGGTTCAACTCATGGTCAAGATTATGCGTCAGTTTCTTTTCCAGCGCTGCAAACTCTTCGGATGCTCCTTCCATGTATCCCTCAAATTCGGCAATCTCCTTCAAGTTCTTCAGCGACTTCTCACTCTGACGGTCATAGGTGAAATTACGCTTCTTCAACATTTGCTTGAAATCATCGTAGTCGGCATCCGTCACTGAGAAGTCTTTCACTTCACCGATGTTGGGATGCTTGATGCAGTATTGGGTAGCGTAATCAAAAATCATATCATCATTCAGCAGATAGAACATGATATTGGGGAAACGCTCCGCCTTGACTTCCACATCGGGACGGATGCCGCCGCCGTCGCGCACCTCACGTCCCGCTGCCGTGTGAAATACAGTAGTCAGGCTGTCGGGGATGCGTGCCACCGAACCGTCGGCATTGCGTTTGGCATAATCGATGGCCTGAATACAACGTCCGCTGGGAATGTAATATTTGGCAGTTGTTACCTTCATGCTACTATTATAAGGGAGTTCACGCGGCACTTGCACCAAGCCTTTTCCATAGGTGCGGTTACCCACAATCACAGCGCGGTCGAGGTCTTGCAAAGAACCGGAAACGATTTCGGCAGCCGATGCCGTAGCGCCATCCACCAACACGGTCAAAGGAATTTCCATATCTATCGGCTCATTGGATGTCTTATAAGTACTGCCGGCTTGCTTTATTTTACCTTTGGTCACTACTATTTCTTTTCCTTTCGGCACAAAGAAGTTCACCACATTCACAGCTTCGCTCAATAGTCCTCCACCATTTCCGCGCAAATCAAGAACGATAGAAGTGGCTCCCTGCTGCTTCAACTCAATCAATGCTTTCTTTATATCTTTGGAACATCCTTCAATAGCAAAAGTACTGATGGCAATATAGCCGATGTTCTTATCTACCATTCCATAGTAAGGAACAGGATTGGTGCGGATGGTTCCGCGGGTAATCTTCAGCTCCATAGGAATATAAGTACTGTCTGCCGTAGGTCGTTCCAATTTCAATACACAAGTCGTGCCGGGGTCGCCACGCAAATTATCGCTCACATAAGAGGTCAGTTCGTTGGGTGTCCTGTCTCCCTGTGCCATATCCTTACCGTTTATCTCCATAATGATATCGCCAGCCTGCAGACCGGCTTCGGCAGCCGGACTTCCTTCCGACGGCTCTATAATGGCAACACGCTTGCGGGGAGTGTAGTAACGAATGACAGAACCGATACCTCCAAACTTTCCACTGGTCATTTCTTTCAGTGTATTATCCTCTTCGGGATAATACTCCGTATAAGGGTCGGTTTGTGCAAGCATCGCCTCGATACTATAATTAATTACCTTCTCGGGGTCAATCGTATCCACATAAAACATATCCAGCTCCTTGAATACCGCATTGAAGACATCCAGGTTTTTAGCTATCCGAAAATTACGGTCATCACCTTTGCTAAAGCCGAAAAGAGCACTTCCCGCCAAGCCGACGCACGCTATAAATAATAAACTCTTAGTATTCCACTTCATTCTTTTATATATTTGTTAACCGCAAATTAATACATTATTCTAATCAGGATTGCAGAAGCGCCTCTATATTTAACTTTATTTCGTCCCATTTTTTCTTTGATAAGGTTGTACCCACCACTTGTATCACATTGGATGCCAAAATGGAGCCGATAATGGAACATTTCTCCAAAGAATAACCGCACGTGAGCCCATAAAGAAATCCGGCAGCATAGTAATCGCCTGCTCCGGTGGTGTCTACCACTTTCTTCACCGGCGGAATCTCCAGTTTGATACATTCCGTCCCTTTCTTGATACAGGAACCTTGCGCACCGAGTTTCACAACCACCACACTGCACATGGCAGAAATTTCATTGATGGCTTCCCATGCATCTTTTCCTGTGTAAGCACGCGCTTCTTCTTCATTGGCAAAAACAATGTCGACATACTTATTTATCAAAGTGGTAAAGAAATCCAGTTCCTCCGCCACAATATTATAGCTGGCCATATCCAGACATATCTGTGCACCGGCTTCTTTGGCCAACTGCATGGCACGGAGAATCAAATCATGGTCTTGCACCAAATAACCTTCTATATATAGATAGGCATATCCTTTAAACATATCCAATGTAAGATTTTCGGCTTTCATAGTTGCCGCCGCTCCCAGATAAGTACCAAAAGTGCGCTCCCCATCAGGAGATATAAAGGTAGAAGCAACTCCTGTAGGCAAATCACCGACCAACAAATTCATGTCTATCCCACGCTTCAAACCATTCTTTTTAAAATATTGCCCAAAATCATCTTTTCCTATCTTTCCGATGAAGCCGGGCTGCGCTCCGAGGTTGGCCAACGCCAAGACCGTATTTCCGGCAGAGCCTCCCGTTGCCTTATGAGTCTTCACATCAGCAAATTTATTTCTGATTTTCAAAAACTTAGCCTCATCTATAAGTTGCATACTTCCTTTGGGCAAATTCATTTCATCCAACAGTGCATCACCTTGCAAAGTAACAAGAACGTCAACCAATGCATTGCCCATTCCAATTATTTTATCCATTTACCTAAAATTTTTCTGCAAAGATATTGCATATTTCGAAAAAACCTATTATCTTTGCACCGCAATTAAGAAAAAAACATTCTTCCTTAGCTCAGTCGGTTAGAGCATCTGACTGTTAATCAGAGGGTCCTTGGTTCAAGTCCAAGAGGAAGAGCAAAAAGGTTCGCAGATGCGAACCTTTTTTTATTTCTTATAAATTGTGTACCAAAGCGGCAACAAGCCATATCTCATCCGACTTCGCCACGCATACGATCTTCGAAAGCGGCAAGTGCGGCCTTTGCCCCTTCACCCATCGCAATGATAATCTGTTTATAGGATATATCCGTTACATCTCCTGCTGCATAAATACCCTTCACGGAAGTGCGGCCATTTTTGTCGGTCAGGATTTCGCCCATACGGTTCGTTTCTACCAAATCCTTGAATAAAGCACTATTGGCAGTCAAACCAATCTGAACGAAAATGCCGTCCAAAGCAAAGATTTCTTCTTTATCCGAAGAACGGTCTTTCTTAATCATACCGACCACCCTATCCCCATCGCCCAATACTTCAACCGTCTGGGTGTGAGTAAAGATATCTACATTAGGCAGACTCCTGACTTTCTCCTGCAAAACGGTATCTGCTTTCAGAGTCTCCATAAACTCGAAGACCGTCACCTTAGAGCAAATACCTGCCAAATCAATGGCCGCCTCCACTCCGGAGTTACCACCACCGATAACAGCTACCTCCTTGCCTTTATAAAACGGTCCGTCGCAATGCGGACAGAATGCCACTCCATGACCAATATATTTCTCTTCGCCCGGAACATTCAACTTCCGCCAGTTGGCACCTGTAGCAATAATCAGCACAGGAGCCTTGTAACTTTCACCACCCTTAACCGACAGCACTTTCATTTCCCCGACTACCTCGGCTTTTTCTATCCTGCGATTCTCAAGTATATCAATATGGTAAGCAGCCAAATGGCTTTTCAAGTCCTGTGCCAGTTCTTTACCGGTAGTCCGAGGCACGGATATCAGATTCTCAATACCCATGGTCTCATTCACCTGACCACCTATACGTTCAGCCACTACAGCCACCCGCAGTCCTTTTCGAGCAGAATATATGGCAGCCGCAGCACCGGCAGGACCGCCTCCCGCTACCAACACATCATACTCTTTCGTTTCAAAAGATTCCGAAACCGATGCACCATAACGCACTTCAAGTTTTTCGAGCAAATCACCGATATTACCGCGTCCCACATGAATCTGTTCGCCATCGGCAAACACTGTAGGAACAGCCTGCACTTTCATGCGGTTCACCTCCTCTTCATTCACAGCACCGTCTACAGCTTCATGGCGTATCTGAGGATTAAGCACCACCATCAGATTCAATGCCTGAACTACATCAGGACAGTTGGTGCAGCCCAACGACAAATATGTAGTCAGATTTATCGGTCCGCGCAAAGCACGGATACGCCGGGTGATAAACTCATCGGGAAAATTCTTACCTTTGCCATCAGCATTAAGTATCGCCATCAGCAAAGAAGTAAATTCATGCCCGCCGGGTACGGCTCGGAAAGTAATACCCGTATCTTCCCCTTCCTTTAAAAGAATAAATTTCAAACCTTCGCTCTCTTGCAAACGACAGGAGAGTTTTTCGGAACAAGAAGCCACTTCTTCCAACAAATCCACCAACTCGGCACGGCTTTCATGCCGAGGGTGGACAAAGATGTCGAAAGTATAGTGCGCATCCAGTTGGGCAAATAGCCCCTTTAACTGTTCTTTTATTGCGCTATCCAACATATTTTTCCCAATTGCTTTAAATTTTACCTACGAGGTCAATGCTCGGTTTCAGTGTCTCGGCACCTTTTTTCCACTTTGCGGGACAAACTTCCCCATCATGACCGGCAACAAACTGAGCCGCCTCCACTTTACGAAGTAACTCATCGGCATTACGTCCGATGCTGTTGTCCTGAATTTCAGCCAATTTAATCTTACCCTCAGGATTAACCACAAAGGTACCACGATAAGCCATGCCATCTTCCTCAATCATCACACCGAATGCGCGAGAAAGAGCTCCGGTAGGATCTGCCAACATTGGATAAGTGATTTTACGAATGCTTTCGGAAGCATCATGCCATGCTTTATGAACAAAATGTGAATCTGTGCTGACAGAATACACCTCTACACCCATTTCCTTGAATCGGTCATACTTCTCTGCCATGTCTACCAACTCAGTAGGGCAAACGAAAGTAAAGTCGGCAGGATAGAAAAAGAAAATAGCCCATTTCCCTTCGATATCCTTGTTAGTCACTGTTTTAAACTCTCCATTGTGAAATGCCTGAACTTTAAATTCAGGTATTTGTGAATTAATAATAGGTTCCATACACTTTCTATTTTAAAAATGAAATTAATTTTTAAATTGTAATTATTACATTTGCAAAGGTAGTGCACTGCGTTTCCCTCTGCAATACCTAATTATTAGGATAATATAGAACAACAATCACCATAAATAGGTACAGAAGATTAGGTGTATTTAAAGTTTTTACGTACTTTTGCCTCGGAATTTATAAAAAACAACAAGAAATGGACGATTCAAACCCACGAACGTACAGTATAGTATTAACTTATCCGGCAGGGCTCTAAACAGCACGCCTGCAATGCCTCTGCCCGGAATTAAAACAAACGAAAGGAGGCAATAAGATGAGAAAATATCTTTATTGTGAAAACGGTTTTGTGGAAAAGCCGCAGTGGATGCCCAACTGCTGGGTAAATGTAGAATGCCCTGATAAAAGCGATTTTGACTTTCTGACCAAAGATTTAAAAGTCCCCGAATCTTTTTTAGAGGACATTGCCGATGTAGATGAACGACCGCGTACCGACACCGAGGAAAACTGGTTGCTGACCATTATCCGTATTCCTTTGCAGCAACAAGGAAGTATTCCATATACAACCATTCCCATCGGCATTATCACAAACAATGAGATTATTGTCACCATTTGCTATCATTCCACTGAAATGATACCCGACTTTATCGACCATACACGCCGAAAAGGAATAGTGGTGCGCAATAAGTTTGAATTGATATTGCGGCTGATTTACTCTTCTGCAGTATGGTTCCTGAAATACCTGAAGCAAATAAACAATGATGTGACGGCAGCCGAAAAAGAGTTGGAGAAAAGCATCCGCAACGAAGATTTACTTCGACTGATGAAGCTGCAAAAGACATTAGTCTATTTCAACACCTCGATACGTGGAAATGAGGTGATGATAGGCAAATTGCAAAGTATCTTTCAGGAAAAGGATTACCAAAACCCTGATTTGGTAGAAGATGTGGTCATTGAATTGAAACAAGCATATAACACAGTAAATATTTACAGTGACATCTTAACAGGCACAATGGATGCTTTCGCTTCCATTATTTCAAATAATGTGAATACCATCATGAAACGCATGACCAGCATCTCCATCATATTGATGGTACCTACATTGATAGCCAGCTTTTATGGAATGAACGTAGATGTACATGTAGATGAGTTACCGCATGCTTTCAGCCTCATCATATTAATATCTATCATGCTATCGGCCATGGCATTCGTTATCTTCAAAAAGATAAAGTGGTTTTAAGCCGAAAATTACTTTACTATCGTTTTGCTGTCGTGTCGGAATATATCCGCCACGACAGATAACGATACAATAAATTCATAATTCTATCGGCATTTCCTCTTTCTTTGCCCTACCTTACGCCTTATCCACAGATAATAGCCGGTCAGTGGCAGACAAGCTCCGATGAGAGCCGCAGCAAAGGCAAGTATTTTGGTAAACATGCCGCCCCAACTTCCCACATGCACTGAATATATCCATCCCCGAATCTTCCCCGATGGCTCAGCATTCTGATATAAAGATACATTTGTTATCTCACCCGAACGAGGGTCAAACTCATAACGATCACTCGCACGCTGATTGCCCAACCGGTCGAAAGAGACATTGGCAGTACCCCGGGATATGGTAATCTGTCTGCAATCGGGATTCTCATTCTTCAACTGTCGATAAACCTGTTCCCAATGTGCATACGGAGCCTGTGATTTTTCCTTTCCCTTCTTTTCCTGTCCATGAGCTGCATGCCCACTTCCTTGCCGGGTTTCTACTCCAAAGATTTTATAGAATCCGGTCCGGTACCAGGCGAAAGACCAAGTCAGCCCCGTCAGTGACATCACCAGCAAAAACAACAACGCATACAGACCGCCCGCCACATGAAAATCATAGCAGAACCTGCGAAACCCCTTCCGCGACGTTATCTTCAGACTATTCTTCATCGCCTGCAGTGTACGCGGCCACCAAATAATGATACCCGTCAACAGAATAAGAACAAACATCAGTGTACTCACTCCTACTATCATCTTTCCCCAAAAAATACTGCCATCAGGCTTCATACTGTCCAACAGCCAGCGATGCAGTTTAAACATGGTCAGGAAAAAAGCCGGACGTTCGTATTTCCCTTTCACTTCACCCGTATAAGGGTCGATATAAACTGATGCACGGCGCGGTTTGGAAAGATTTACCTGCCACGTGCGCCCTTTCTCCGAAGGAATACTCACTCCGGCAACAGATACACTATCGGGCAATGTCTCCGCCACTCGTTCTAGAAGCATCTCCACAGGCAGCGGTTCCGCCTTTATCTCTTTCACTCGATAAAGGTCGGGACGGCTCCATTCTGTTATTTCGTTCTCGAAAACCAGCATGGCACCCGAAAAGCATATCAGGCTGACGAGCAGTCCAAAAGGCACAGAAAGCCAAAGATGCAGTGTCCGAAATATCTTTTTCATTTCTGAGATGTAAGTTTACCTACAGTACTAACAGACTCCGCAATGATAGTCAGCCCCTTTGTGGCAGTAGCAGTCCGAGGGTCAATCTTATAAAGTGCCGGAGTACTGCCATCGGTAGTGGATACCGGCATATATATGTAACCGTTCTCGTTATAAGGAATATTTCCATAAGCACTCAGAACATCTTCCGATGGCAATCCAGTCACCGGTTTCAGTGTCCGGTCTTCACCTTTAAAGACTGCCAGTTCAGTAGTATACTCCCCTTTCGACTGTAACCCGCGAGTATACATCTGAAGCAGGAAATAATCTTCTGTGATATGCCAGCATTTGTACATCGGATGCTTGTTTCCAAGCTCTTCTAGATTGACATAATAAGTATCGTCAAACGAAGTTTCTCCTGCCTTGATTCGCATCACTCCCGAAGGAAGTGTTCCCTGCACACGCTTTAAGTCATCCGAAGAAGTGGTAAGTCGTCCGTAGCCGGGTGAGAATACATAAAGATCGCCGTTATCAGCCGCCCAAATAGTCTGGTAATATTGAGAACGCATACGTCCGCTGGCAAAGCCGATTTTATCAGTGGCAACAATCGTTGGAGTACTGCTGAAATCATTTCCGCTGTAAATAGCCACATATGCATGGTCGGGATACTGAGTAGAAGGAATAGAACCTTCTTTATAAGCACCGCTGCCACTGCCTCCCGCCACGGTTGCCACAAGTTGCGGATCGGTCACCTTGTCCGGGAACGCTTTTACACCATATTGGCTCATCCCCATCGGAATTACTGAAGTGTAAAGTTTGCCGTTTGCCTGTACAAACCCGGAAAAAGTAACATACTCACCATTACCCAAGTAGTTTTCACACGGGTAGGTCTTGGTACTTGTAGTACCGTCCAGTGAATTCAGATAGTTGACCAAAATACCTTGCTCCGCATATCCACCGGCATCCGTCCGGTCTGTATCTCCGGTAGAAGCGGTAATCACATTATCTCCCCACGTGCCATACGTGGTGATGCGTTTAAAAGCATACGACAGATGCTCTTCGAGCTTATTATTACTGTTCAGAATGTAAGAAGAACCGGTTCCGTCTCCTCCCTTATTATACACAAGGCGGAAGAGGTAATCATTGTTATGAAACACCCAATACGTACCGGTCTCTGTCTCAAGACCGTTATTTTTCACTGTAACGCTTCCTTCGTCCAAAGACTCGGCAGTCAGGAGATAATTTACCCCATCAACTGTGGCAGCAACCACGTATGTCCCTGCCCCGGTACCGGGAGCATCCGGCGTTGAATTTTCAGGTACTGTATCATCACTGCATGAAGTCAACACGCTGCCTGCACAACATGCCATGACAACAGACCAAAACAAAAATTTTCTATTCATCATTCTTCTATTTATATTTTATCGATTCATATTCTATTGTCCGAAATAAACCCTCACCTTCCCGTAGAATGCACGCCCGGCTTTCTGCAGGCTATAATTATCATACAATTTCTCATCCGTGAAATTCTTGCATTCCAACGAGAGGTTATAGCGTCCATTCTTGATACTATACGTAATCCCCAGATTGTGTGAAAATTGTTCCGGCACACGTTTCTTGGAAGAAGCCTCTCCGATAGTTTCCCAATTCAACGGAAATTCGTGCTGATAATAGCTGTCATACGTGAGCGACAAGCGGTTTCCTTTTGCAAACAAATCATGCCAATAGAGCGAAGCATCCAAGCTGGCATAACGGTAAGGCTGATTGGGTATACGAAGTTTATACTTCAGGCTTTCCTGCAGGGAGCCTCCCTCCAGATATTTTTCATTGTCACGCGTATCCATGCTGCTATAAGTACCTCCCACACTGAGCCAGTGCGAATAGCTGTAACGTGCAGACACATTAAAACCTTTCGTCTTTACACGCCCGTGATTATAATAGGAACCATAACTTTTACCACCAAAAGAGCTGATGGTACGGACGATGTAATCTTTCGTATCACGATAAATCAGACTTCCTTCCACATAGAGCTCATGCTTGCCCAAGCGGTGCGTATAACTGAGGTTCAAGTTGATATTGTCACTGTTCTCCGGATTCAGGTCAGCCTTACCCGCTTCCAAGTCCTCATCACCGAACAACTCTTCATTCGATGGCAACCGATAAGCTTTCTCATACGAGAGCTTTACCTGTAAATCCCTTATTATCCAATATGTGCCTGCCGCTCCATACCCCAGAGCGCTTACGCGCTTGGACATATCAATATAGTTCCCTATACCATCGGCATTCTGTGAGACTAATCCCGAACTATGCTGGTTATAATACTTTCCGAAGGCAGAGAAGTTCCACCTTTCAGCAGGCATCAGACGATAAGAAAGTCCGGTGATATTCTTCCTTGTCTTCTTGGGAACGGTAAAATCCGAAACAGCCGAAGTGGAATTCACATCCGAACGGTTACTGCGCTCGAAAACCGTCAGTACATGGCTCAGTGTAAAGGTCTGCGTCCTGCTGAGACGATAATCAACCTTGAACGTCCCATTCCAGTTCTTATTCTTCGATTCATTGTCCTGGTAAGATTGCTCTCCTTTTGAACCGGTATATTGCTTTTCTCCATACCAATTATATTGATAAGGCACCGTATCAATATTCTGAGTCAGATTATAATTATAATTTGCCGTCAAACTAACATCCAGTCCTTTGGTAAATAAATCCCGCTTATGATACTCCAATGAGGGCATCAGCGAATGTCCCTTGCGGTGTTTCTCTCCAAATACTGCCTCTTGGCGCACTCCTGTCTGAATCTCCTTGTACATATTGGAATAAGTAAAACCGAAAAGCAGACGGTCGGCAAAGGGTTTCCCCACCCAACCCACTTTTCCGATGACAGCCTCATTGTGGTAAGTGTCATTGAAACGTTTTACATGCTCAATCTTCTTTTTGTCGGTGGTATTGCCATCGGGAGAAAAATGAGTGACATACGTATCCACATAATAATCATTGTCGGAATAGTTCTGAAATGCATTAATCTCATACATCAATCCGCTTCTGAAAGTCTGTCCGAAATTGACATACGACTTATGCGTATTAAACGAACCATAAGAATAAGAAGTATCCAAAAACCATTTTCTCTTCTTCTTATTCGTTACAATATTGATGACGCCTCCTAAAGCATCGGTACCGAATCCTACCGGTACAACTCCTTTATATACTTCTATACGCTCGGCAAAATTCACCGGAATATTGTTCAGCCCGAAAGAGCTGCCTACCCCCTCCTGCGGCACTCCGTCAATAAAGACTTTGACGTGCTTTCCACTGAACCCATCCAACATGAGTTGGGTATCAGAACCTACACCTCCTGCCTCCCGCAGTTTCATACCCGGCAGTTTGGATAAAGCATCACTCAAATTCTTCGTCGAGTTCTGCAACTCCTCCGTATCCACAGCCACGGCATTGAAAGCCGAACGCTTCACACGGCCTACCCCATTGGACACGACAACGACCTCGTCTAACTCTGTCACAGACGAAGCTAATACTACATTCATTTTTACTCTCTCACCTCGAAAGAGCTTCACCGGCTTCTCTATCGTTTCATAACCGACAGCAGAAACGACCAGTGTATACTCCCCTGCGGGGGCATGCAAATGATATATTCCCTGCTCATTGGTCATACAACCATAATTGGTTCCTTTCAGATACACCGTTGCCAAGTCTATGATTTCTTTCTCCTTCGATACGACTTTACCCGAAATCATGGTTTTATGCTGCTGTGCATATACAGATACAGCCGTCAATAAAACGATGATTAAAATATTCACTTTCCGAACTGCTGTTTTCACGTTTTCTTCTTCTAAGTAATTACATTCTTTATTCGGATGCAAAGGTCTTGATAAAACTGACGCGCCACAATCGCTTTTTATAGGTAATTTAGAAACCTTCCTCAACAGTCATTTCTTTCATACAATCACTATTTATAAGTATTCTCCCCATTGAGCAGGCAAATATTCCTTTGCACCGGAAATAAACTTTTCTGCACGTTGCAAGGAATTTGAAATATTTATAGCCTATCTTTGCAGCATTAAACTAACCTATTAAACACCAATAATAAATGAAAAAGCTATCTGGTTTTCTATTGTTATTCGTCTTTCTATGCTGCTCACTGTCAGCAAAAGAAACGCAAATCATCATCTTTTCGACTAATGACATGCACGGCAGTATCGACAACTTTGCCAAAATAGCAAGTTATATACAAAAAGAGCGTGCCAAGAATCCCAACATTCTGATTTTGAGTGGGGGAGATATGTTTTCGGGTAATCCGGTGGTGGACCAATACCCTGAGAAAGGCTTTCCTATGATTGACCTGATGAACCGGATAGGATATCAGTATGAAATATTCGGCAACCATGAATTCGACTACGGACAGGAGGTACTGAACCGGCGAATGGAGCAAGCCAACTTCCAATTCCTATGTGCCAACATGATTGTTGATGAAGAAACAGCCGGAATCAAACAACCTCAGCCATACGCTTTTCTGCAAATCGGTGACACCAAGATATGCATCCTGGGCCTTATCGAAGTGAGTAAGCGAAGAACAGGTGAGCTGTTGCCCGCCACCCATCCCGCACGCCTGAAAGGTATCACATTCACCGAGCCTGTATCAACCGCACTTAAATACAAGAACTTACGCAGCCGGTGCAACCTGTTTGTCGGTCTCACTCATACCGGTTATAACAAAGATTGTGAGATAGCCGAAGCGATGCCCGAACTAGATGTTATCATCGGGGGACACTCACATACACGCATTGATTCTACCATTGTCGTCAATGGTGTCTTGATAAGTCAGGCGCAGAGCAACCTTCATTATCTGGGCAAGACTACTATCACCTTGGAGGATAATAAAGTAAAAGAGAAGAAATTCGAGCTGATTAATATGGCAAAACTCAAAGACGAAGATACAGATATCAAGCAGTCTATTCAGAAATTCCGCAAGGATTGCCACTTAGACCAAGTAATAGCACATGCCACAGCACAGTTCAACGGTAAAGAGCCACTCGGCTCACTGATGACCGATGCCGTAGCCGATGTGCATAATCTCGACTTTGCTTTCCAGAATGCCGGCGGTGTGCGCATCGGACAAATGGCGAAAGGAGAAATCACCATGGCCGAAATCTATCAGTTGGACCCCTTCGGCAATACTGTAGTTGTCTATCAAATGACTCCGGCAGAGATTCGCACTTTATTAATGAACTCCTACCGCAAAGCCAGCAAACGTGCCGATCTATTGGTGTCGGGCATGACCTACACCATTCATACCCGTGACGGCAAAGCCGTGAGTGTCACCATAAAAGACATGAATGGCAACCCGCTGGACGAAAATAAACAGTACAAAGTAGGTATGAACAGCTACATCGCTTCCAGTTATCGATTCGACCATGCCGACCCGGGGCATGAAATGACTGCCACCTCTTCGGATGCTTTGATAGAATATCTGAAACAGCAAAAAGAAATCACGCCTCAACAGCCACGTACTAGTATTGTAGAAGAATAAACAGAATATATACAATAAAAAGAGGTTGTAACCGATGTCGGCTACAACCTCTTCTGTTTTTATATTACCTGAATTAAAATATGATATTTGCAGACATTACTTAGCAAATGCGTGACGATAACCTTTCACCTTGTTCCAGCTGCCGCGGGTAAAGTCGGGTACAGCTACCGGAGCATTACCGTTTTCGATAGAAAGACGGGTAAGGTCTGCCATGCAGCACCATTCAGCCAAATCGTATACATCCATATCCAAAGGCAAACCGTTGCGCAGACAGTAAACCAGACGGTAATCCATGATGTAGTCCATACCACCGTGACCGCCTACCTTCTTGGCTGTTTCTTCCAATTCCTGGTGAATCGGGTGTTTGTATTTCTGCATCAAAGCTTTTTTCACGTCTTCGGGAACAGCAGCGTGCATATTCAGATTTTCGTGGTTGGGCACTTCTTTAGCATCAACCTGATTAGGACGCAAGCAGTATTGTTCGATAGGATATTTGTTGGCAAAACCATCAGTACCTGTCAGCTGATACATACGGCTGTAAGGACGAGGATTCATTACATCGTGCTGAATATGGATAGTTTTACCGTTTTCAGTGCGGATGAAAGTCATGGTGTGGTCACCGTTCTGGAATTCGATAGAATCGTTTGCCAAACCATATCTCTTACCCAGTTCAGGACCGGTTGCAGCCTTGGTGTCCATAGCTACCAAAGTCTTCATGCGGTCGCCACGGTGAATGTCCAGCAACTGGCAGGCCGGGCCAAGGCCGTGAGTGGCATAAACGTCACCACGGAATTCATTGTTATAATCCAAGCGCCAGTTATTCCAATATTCACCCCAGAACTCTTCGAGGTTATGAATATAAGAACCTTCTACGTGCAATACTTCACCGAACAATCCCTGTTGAGCCATGTTCAGTGTAGTCAGTTCGAAGAAGTCATATACACAGTTTTCCAATTGCATACAGTGCTTGCGAGTCTTTTCCGAAGTATTGATTAACGCCCAGATTTCATCCAATGTCATAGCAGACGGAACTTCGATGGCAACGTGCTTGCCGTGTTCCATGGCATAAACGCCCATTTCGGCATGATGCTTCCAGTCTGAAGCAATATATACCACATCAATATCATCACGTTCGCAAAGTTGCTTCCATGCATCTTCAGAACCTGAATATTCAGCAGCTTTAGGAAGGCCGGCTTTCTCTAAAATACCTTGTGCTCTTTCTACACATTTGGGGCGAAGGTCACACAAAGCTACAATTTTTGTACCGGGGATATGAGTCCAGCGTGCAACTGCACCGGGACCACGCATACCCAAACCAATAAAACCAACACGGACTGTATCCAGCTTCGGGGCAGTCAGTTGAATTACATCTTGCTGTCCGGCAGGACGTTCGGGAACAGCGACTTCAATAGGAGCATACTCCTTTGCAACAGCTTCTTTCTGAGGAGAAGCACATCCGGCCAAACAGAACAATGCCAAGCCGGTCATCACAGTCAATAGATTCTTAATCTTCATGTCTTTTCAAAATAAATATTTAAATATAATAGTTAGTATTCATCTCTCATAAGCGAACACCTCATTCGGCAATCGTCACATTCGTCACCCGCTCCAGCCAGAAACGGTTCCGGTTAGAATGGAACGGCTTATAGTCCGTGTTCTTCTTTATAACATTATTGCGGAATATTAATCCATCCACTGATTTGGCATACAGGATAGGAGCATCAAAAGTATCGAACTCATTGTCTTCTATCACAATGCCCCCTTCCGGTCCTCCATGAAAATACTTCTGCTGGTTCTTTAAGTCGGGTATCTCCGGATAAATCGAAATCACTGCATTCGTAAACTGGAATAAATTGGTAAGTGCATTTACAAAACGATTCTTACGAATAATCACATTACGGCATGCTCCGGTTTCAAACCAGCCGTTACAATCTCCACACAACAAGATAGCAGCTCCTGAAGTATGGTCAAATAAGTTATTCTCAACAACCGTTTTACGCGGAGTACTGAACAGACTACCTCTCGCTCTATTATTACGAATCGTATTTCCGGCAAACAAAACTTCCGGTGTCCAGGTAAGATTCTCGATGCCAAATCCGCTTTGCCCATTGACAGCCGGATCTATCGCCTCATCAAAAGTAATGATGAATTCGCGTGCCCCGTCTATTTGTTCTTTATCATGCGGACGGATGCTTGCAATCTTATTCTGATTGCCGATCAACTCCATGGTAGAGGATTGAACGAACTGCACCTCATCTCCGGCGCGTCCCCATTCAAATCCCCATGACTGATCATGCATATAACGTCCGACCAATGTGTGGTCATCTATCCTTTTCACCACTTTCAGATATGTTCCATGCACATTAATGGCATCATCCATCATGCCTTCATAGAGTCCATTGCAAGAAGTTATCTTTCCTTTACAACCTGAAAAATGAGTCGCATCTGCCTGTGTGGTAAAATAACGCGGATCATCCTCACCCTTCAAGCAAACACAGAACTTCTCTAACGTAATATTTTCACTGAATTGTGCCAACAATCCCATTCCTTCCGCATAATGTACTTTTATGTTTTCCAATGTCGTATTTAAATCATGTGACAGGAAAATTCCGGGAGTAGGGCGTCCCCAGCCACGCATGGCAACAACAGTTCCGGGAACAAGACGTGCATCTTTCCAATGGGGAGCACGAATGCGCCGCGGTGCTATCTCACTTGCTCCTTTCGTCGGACAACCGATATCACTGGTATTGTATACCAAATGTTTGGTATCCCCATCAAAAGCAATTCCCCAGGAATGTTTTAAAGTCCATCCTTCTCCATAAGCTTCAAAAATCGAATCTTTGGCTATACGATATTTCACCCATGAAGCCGGTTCGAATACGATTCCCTCTTGCGGAGTATTCTCCAATATCTTTACTTGTGCAATATGAGGATTCTCAAAATCAATACTGAAATTCTTCAAGCTACAATTCTCCGACCGAAGAAGCGACACCGGCAACATTCTCCCATGAAAGACGAACTGTGCCCCCTGCCCGTCAAGAGTAAGGTTTTTCATGTCTTCCAGTGCAATACCTACTTTCTTAGGATTGTCTTGGTCATGGTTCGAGATATAATATTCGCGTACGGCAGCTCCTTTTTCATGGAAGTCATAGCGGCCTTCAGAAAAACGAAGAATAACCGCTTCACCATCCTTGCATTCTGCCTTTATTTTCGACAAAGCTTTTTGCAAAACAGGAGAAGCATTTTTATGAGTATCAGGCTTTAAGCCAAACGTGGAAATATCATATACTTTTTGAGCATACATATTTATCGAAGTGAGTGCAAATATTGCACCTAACGCTAAAATCGAAAGTAATTTCATACTTATTAGACTTAATAAATTAATCAATGCACTGTATTGAAATACAAAGAAAGGAAGTTTCCCCAATATACCTAGTATTTGCTTACGCTTTTTTAACAAATTAGTGATAAAAAGCGGGATGTGAAGACAAATGCCATACACACCCCGTGCATAATCCTAACACCTAAAATTCATCTCAACTAATATCCCGGATTCTGATCATCCCGCAATAAGGGATTTAAATCCATAGCTCCTTGAGGAATAGGCATTAACATCAAACGATCACTCCATGTCATATTCACAACCTCATAACCATTAGGAGCATAAACAGTACCATTCATTACTTTGTTGCAATATGCAGACCCATAACGACGTATATCATCATAACGTTGTCCTTCAGCAGCCAATTCTATACGACGTTCGTTACGCACAAAGTCCAAAGCAGCTTCCTTAGATGGCATTACAGTAGGTACATCAGGCATACCACAACGATCACGTAAATCATTCAATGCTTTCTGAACTTCAGCATCCCAACCTTTAGTTTGAATCCTCGCTTCAGCATAAGTCAACAAGACCTCAGCATAACGGATAACCGGATAATCCTCCATACTAGCCCAATCCGAATAAGCTGTCAAAGAAAGTAATTTTCTATAACTATATCCTGTCCATGATTCATTACCATCCGAACCAGCCCATGACGGATTCCAGCGATAATAGAAAGTTCCAAAATCTGTTTCATGCCATCCTTTAAAAGGAAATAACATAGAAGCATAAAGACGGCTGTCACGATTACGGAATTCATCCATATAGGCATATTCTTTCAAATTCAAAGTAGGAACAGTTTTAATATAAGTAGTTTGATCCATTCCTTCAACAACAGCTGTTATTTTAGCAAAATTCTCTTTACGAGTTGCTACCGGAATCTCAGGACGTATCGTTTTTCCGTCAATATCCCAATACGCATCAATCAATCCCTGCATCGGTTCGTATGAAGAATAACCGGAAATCAATTGACTAGGACGAATATAAGTATAGCGAGTCCAATCATAGTTATTATCATCTGCCATATACCCCCGTGTCACCAAATACTCAGGATTATCAGGATTGGCATTCTCCTTATGCCACAAACATTCATAACTGAACATACCTTTCACAAACTTATCCTTATCGATATTCTTTGCTTCAAAATCAATATATTGTTCCATCTCATCAGCCTCTTTCTGCTGAGCTGCATTCAAAGATGTCACACGGAACAAACTATGATGTCCTTCCTGAATTATCTTTCCGGCAGACGCTTCTGCTTCTGCGAAATTGCCAAAATACAACGCAGCACGAGCGCGCAAGGCTAATGCTCCAGCCCGAGTGATTCGTCCTTTTTCATAACCTTCTCCACCAGGATAACTATCTGGTAATATCTCAGCTATTTCAGCCAACTCACTTAAAATAAATGCTTGAACTGTTTCCACCGGATCACGTTTCACATTAGGTGCATCATACTCCATCACAGTAGTAACTAAAGGAACTTTACCAAACTTAGTAGTCAAATCCAAATAATCTGATGCACGAAAATAGCGTGCTTCAGCTTTCATTCTTTCCCTTAAAGCTGCGTCCATCTCACATCCATCAACTTTTTCAAGGAAATTATTTACAATGCGAATAGTCCTAAAGCTATAACCACGATCACTCTCAGAACTTACTCCATTTTGTTGAATCAATTCATAGGGACCTTCCCACGGTTTATGACTATGTGCATTATCTGTACACATTTCATCCCAAATATCCATGCCACCCATTTGTGCATAACAAGCATTCAGACCATACCATGCATCTTTTTCCGTCTTCCAGAAATTTTCAGCTGCAATCTCTGAAGGCGGTACTACTTCCATATCACATGAAGCAAAAGCAACTGTAAATAAACCTAGGATAGCTAAATTCTTTATATTTTTCATAATTCAATTCGTTATTTAAGATTATCAATTAAAATGAAACATTCACACCAAACGCCACAGATTTACTACCTAAATAGCTCAAGCCACGTCCTGAAGGTGACTCAGGATCAAAATCTTTCATTTTATCGTCAGCACGTAATGTAAATAAGTTTTCCCCTGTTACAAAAAGCTTCAAACTACTCAATCCCCAACTCTTCACTACATTTATAGGAACCATATATCCTAAAGAGATGCTCTTAATACGGAAATAATCCGAATCAAACAACTGATAATCAGAGAAATACTGATTATAATCATCTAAACTATGTCCTCCATAAATACGAGGATAGATGGCACGCGGATTAGGATTTTCTTGTGTCCAACGCCCCCGGTGAAATTCACGAGGATTAGCATTCAACATAAAGGCAGATATTTGCTCTGATTCAAAAGCGGTCATTGTACCACTTACACCTTGACCAAATACAGATAATTCAAAATTTTTCCATTGTAGATTCAAATTAACTCCATAAGTAAAATCAGGAACATCCTTACCAATGATTGTACGATCCTCACCAGAAATAGCTGCATGAGATTTATCTTCATTCGCTTCCAAGTCACCATAATACTTCACATCCTCACGTTGAGGAACGTATTTGATATCACCGGCATTAGGAATACGACCAAAAGTATAGAAGCGTCCTGCATCAATTTCTTCTTGTGTATAAAGTCCATCAGTCTTATATCCATAGAATGAACCGATAGGCTCACCTTCTCTTAATATAAAACGAATTTTATCCCCGCCATTACTAATGATATCATCTGAACCGGCTAAGTCCACAACTTTATTTTTATTAGTTGCAATGTTACCTGTTACTGTATATTTCAAATCACCGACATTACCTCTGTATGTAAGAGCCATCTCAAAACCTGTGTTTTTCACTTTTCCGATATTTTGAGACGGTGCGCTCCAAATACCAGTTTCTACTGGCACATTATAGCCCAACAAAATATCACTGGTATTTTTAATATAATAATCGGCAACAATGCTTAATTTATTATCAAACAAATCAATATCCACACCAAAATCTGTCAAAGCAACCGTTTCCCAGCCCAAGCCTAAATTGGCTGGTTTAGACTCTAGAATACCTTTTACAGCCTCATCATTGAAGTTGTAATCAGAACCTAAATTATAATTTTGGAAATAATCATAATTCCCTACATTATTAATATTACCCAATGTACCCCACGATGCTCTAATCTTCAAATTATTAATCCAAGAGATATTTTTCATAAACTCTTCTTGGCTAATACGCCAACCGGCAGAGAATGAAGGAAAATATCCCCAACGGTTATCTTTATAAAAACGTGAAGAGGCATCTGCACGAATATTAGCTTCTAATAAATAACGATCCATTAATGAATAATTGATACGACCAAAGTACGAAAGAATTTTGTATTCAGTCATTCCACCACCATTGGAAAGATCTTTTCCAGCATTAGAACCACCGTTCAAATCCTCCAAAGCATCAGATGGAAAGTTTTTACGTCCTGCGCTCAATGCTTCATATTTATAGTGCTCATAAGAAGTACCGGCTAATGCAGTAATGTTATGTATAGAATTAGACCAATCATATTTGATAGTTCCAGTATACAACATACGTGTTACACTACTCCAATTCATACTCATAGAGTTTGTATAAGTACCAGTACCACCAATAGGTGTACCAGTCTCGAAAGTCTTCACTTCATCTTGCAAAGCCGTGTAAGACTTACCTTTATACTCTTGTCCGCGGAATACCCCTTGACCACTAATAACCAATCCTTTAACCGGTTTTATATCAAAACCTAAATCATACATTGTTTCTTCAGTTTTGGATTTACTCCAATTTTTATTACTTAAAGCACGAAGAGGATTGCCTGTGATAAAAGATTGGGTAGCCTGTTTACCACCGGCAATACTTCCCCATTCTCCATTTGACTGTTGAGCCACCATAATAGATGGAACCAATAAAAAGTTTCCCATCCAAGGTTGTCCATGTTCTGTATCAGACACATTACGTATGTATTTAATACTACCTTTAACAGTAAACCATTTAGTAATATCCGATGCTATATTAGTATCCAATGTATAACGAGTTTTGTCCTGCCCTGACATAAAATTAGGCTTATCATCATACATATACCCTAAATTCATAAAATAGCGTACTTTATCACTTCCTCCACTGAAACTTACAGAATGTTGAGTAGTCAATACATGTTTATCCAACACCAAATCAGCCCAATTTGTGTTAGGGTAATAGTCAAGATCTGTTCCATTTCTAAATTTATCAATTTCTTCTTGTGAATATGCCTGATATTTACCATTTGCCGCATTACGGTTATACATACCTTCATTCAACATAGAAGCATACTCCCATGAATCTACAGTTTTAGGTAAATAAGTAGGAGTTTTCATACCCACCAAACCACTATATGAAACATTCATTTTTCCCTTTTCACCATTTTTGGTAGTTACCAAAACAACACCATAAGCTGCACGAGAACCATAAATAGCAGAAGACGAAGCATCCTTCAAAAAGGAGATACTTTCTATAGAGTTCGGATTAAGACTTTGAAAAAACGCAGCATCTGCAATAGCACCATCAATCACATAAAGAGGTTCTGAAGTTCCTAAATTACCACGTCCACGAAAGTTGATAGATGGAGTAGACCCCGGACGAGAAATTACAGTCACTCCAGGTACTGTACCTTGAACAGCTGAAAGCACATTAGTTTGAACCCGGTCTTTAATTTCACTTGAGCTAACAGAAGCAACAGAACCTGTTAAATTCACCTTCTTTTGAGTACCATAGCCGATAACTACGACTTCATCCAATGTTTTCGTATCTTCTTTTAAAGTTACATTATAAAAAGAAGTACCCGAGTGAACTTTTACTACTTGGGGTAAATAACCTATATAGCTAATTTGCAATTCATCACTAGAAATCGTCAGTGTGTAATTACCTTCAAAATCTGTAACTGTTCCATTTGTAGCAACCCCTTTTTCAACAACAGAAGCACCAATAATAGGTTCACCATTCACATCTTTTACACAACCAGTTATAGTCCTGCTCTTCTGCTGTTGATGTTCTATTACATTTACAGCTTTTACTGTTGAAATAAGAATTTGGTTATTTACTATTTTATAAGTATAACCAGAATCTTTAAACATCTGATTTAATACTTGTTCAATAGAAGCATTCTTGGCATTCACAGAAATCTTTTTGTCCAATTTGATTTGGTTATCATTATAAAAAAACGTATAATCACTAAGTTTTTCTATTTCCTCCATCACAGAGTGCATGGAAACATTCGACTTACTTAGCGAGATAAAAGTGGCCTGAGTAAAAGCATTTGCCGGTATTGAACAAGTAGCACAAGCCATTAAGGCACAAAAAAGGTGTCGTTTTACTTTTTGCGGATAAAACAACCGCAGATTACTTTTTTTCATAAATTTGAATTGTTTATTAGATTAAAAAATTAACAGTAATTCCATTTTTGTGGAAATATAAACCTTCTCAAATAATTCTATAGAAAAATATTTATCATAGTCTTGTATTTCTCATAAGCTTCAATTTTTAAAGTTCAAACAGTCTTAGTGCTTTAGTTCTATTAGATAATGATTATTGCCAACCATTTTATAAGTCAATGGAGCACTATGTGATATGTAATTTAATATTAGAGCTAACGGTTCGCTATGTACAGTAAAAGTGAAACGATAATATTCTGCTAATTGAGGATCACACTCTATCCTTTGTCCATACCACTTTTCTAATCTATTCAATATCATCTGCAAAGTTTCATTCTTAAAACTCATTCTCTTCCCCTTTCGCCAACCGGAATAAGCATCTGCATCAATATTTGTAAGATTCACTCCCTTTTCTTCACTATAAGTCAACTTTTCATTTGGAGCTAAAGTATATATTTTGCCTTCCAACTTTTTATTATCTGAAATCGCTACTTTCACTTTCCCTGTCAACAAAACAGCCTCTACCTCTTTATCGTTATCGTAACTAAATATTTCAAAAGAGGTTCCCATGACCGTTACATCCATCTTTTTAGTTTTCACAATAAACGGATGAGATTTATCTGGACTCACATTAAAAAACGCTTGTCCAGACAATTTAACCTCTCTATTAGATCCTGAAAATTTTTGAGGATAGGTAAGCTTACTACCTGCACCCAACATCACCTTTGTACCATCCGCTAATTTCACTGAGTCCATTGATTGATATCCAGTATTCACAACATAAATCACTTCCTGACGGCCGCTCTCCACAAATAATAACGCCGAAAGCAACATACATATAGCTACTGATACAGCTATTCCATATCGATAGAAAGAGTAAGTGAAATAATTAGTCTTTCTTTTAACATTCTTCAATACACTATGCAAAATACGTTCTTCTCTTACCGAATCAACAATGGCAGGTGCCTCTTCCCATTGTTTGCGAAGAGCATCATTAATAAATTCATAATTATTCAACTCCCCTCTTTCTTTAGGTTCCAAAGAACGTTCAAACAGCTTCCTTATTATATCATCCCTATTTTTGTCCATTTTACATTTTGTTTTTGCACAGATAATTTTATACGCATTTAATATAAATACGCATAACTAATAAAGTACCCCCAGCCAAAAGCACTTTTTTTTTTGAGAAAATCAGAAATGAAATAATTTAAAAGATAAAAATAAGATAAAACATTATATTCTTCTTCAAGAACTTCAGAGCTTCATTAATATGTCTCTCTACAGTTTTTTCACTGATATTCAAGCGAATAGATATTTCCTTATAAGTTAAATGAGCATTTCGGCTCAGATTGAATACTTCCTGTTGGCGCGGAGGAAGCTCTTTGACCATTTTTTCTATAAATTCCTGTAAATCTGCCGCAGTCAGCTCTTCTTCAAGATTATAATAAGGCATAATACTACTTAATACAGTCAGTTTATACGCATTTTCATTAAAGCTCCTACGAAATTGATTAAAAACTAAATTACGGGTAATAACAAAAAGGAATCCTTTAAAGTTATCATCCTCACGCAACAAGGAGCGACTCTCCCAAACCTTAACAAATACCTCTTGCACAACCTCTTCAATCTCCAAAATAGAAGATAAGTATAAGCGAGAAAAATTATAAACCTTTGACCAATACCTTCTATACAAAGTAGTAAAGGCTTTTTCGTCTCCTTCTTTCAATAATATGATTAGCTCTTTTTCAGTCATTTGTTATTAATTATATGCAAATATATTACTTAATAGTTAAGAAAAGAATCTAATATGCTATTATTTTTTTAACATCTACTATTCTTTCATTCTCCATCTCCCATTAGAAACCATTCAAATGCAGCTTTAACAGACCAATCATAAATTATATACCACCTCAGAGACTTGAGTTTATCATACATAGCTTTCATCACCTCTTTTTTTCTATTCTAATGAAGAAAATTATATAACTAGAGCTTCTTTAAAAAAGTCCCAACTATGTCTCTTCGTAACAATCACGGACCACATTCTCCCTGGCTTGTTTGACGCTATAGCCCTGCTTGAACATACAAGAACTCATATCCCCGAAAGTGACATGCTGCTCGCAGCAAACATTAGCTATAGAACAATGGTAGTCTACTAACAGTCCCAAGTGGTCCTAAATCTGTGCTTTTTTAAAGACATAATGTTTCGTTTTTATATATTGCAAAGATAGAAGAACTAAAGAAGGACAACAATATAGAATCGCAGAGATGCTTACCCGAATCACGACATCTACCAATAATTGTATTGTTTCTTCCTTCCTCCTTTCATCTACCGTTGAAATGTCCTGCCTGTGGGAGCTCCGGTAGTGAATGGACATGTCGTATCGTCTTTTCAGCCTCCTTTCATCTGTAAAACTTCTTCTGGCGGGACAAATGCTGAAGGCTGGTTTAAAAGTAGCTTGGAAAGCATGACTGAAAGGGGAATGAGGGGATGTTCTGTCATTGTTAACCGATTGATTGATAATGTGTTTTAGTTAAGCTGTAAGGATGAACGGAAAAAAAGGAATGACCGGCTTAGTGAGGGTGATTCCATCTTCCCTTACATAAAAAACATGCCGAGCTTTTTAAAAAAGATGGTGATGTTTTTAAGAAACATCACCATCTTTTTGGAAAACATCAAGGTCTTTTTGCCTACGCATCGGGCTACACATACGGTGGCATAAGTCTACACGTATATACGCATCAGGCCACACGTATATACGTATCGAGCTACACGTACGTACGCATGAGCCTGCACGTATATATGTCATTGTGTCAGGCTCCG
>OLIV01000008.1_pt1 | contig 187772 bp, 172 predicted proteins | sample 1601411 | NCBI WGS metagenome assembly OLIV01 (sample SAMN03922450, study PRJEB24848) | human gut metagenome | isolation source: stool sample | host: Homo sapiens | place: Germany | collected 2009-11 | reverse complement strand
AGGAATTTCGGGAGGAACATCAAGAGATCGCATGGAATGAGGTCATAGGCATGCGTCATGTGTTAGTGCATGGATATTATCAGATTCGGGATGAGATTGTGTGGGGAACCATTCAAACAGATTTATTTCCGCTTAAGGATAAGATAGAACGGTTGCTCTGTAAATAACTCAATGTATTGTTTAGAAAATAACCCTTTATTGGGGGGTATATCAAATAAATTTAGAGAGGTGGGGGATATTTCCGAGGAGGTGGTATCTTTCGCCTCTCTCATTTTTAATACGATCACTATCAACCAAGTTACCAATCTCGTACTTTTCGGCAAACTGCTATACGATAGTGCATGTTGGCGTATAAGGCGTTTTTAAGCCCGTTTTAGGCTATATAACCCCGCCCCTATATTCCTCATGTGTTTTCTTGAAATGTTTTGTGAGTAGCTTTAAATAAGATTCTCTGCGATTTTCTTTGCCCTTTGTTTTATATGTAATACATTTGCGATGTATTGAAAATAACGTAGAAGCGTTAAGATATTATCTTGCATTGAAACTTGGACACTTTCATTCGCACAGGATAATGGACAAAATGCTCCTACGTCTTTGTCGTCGTATACTTACCTATCTATAGATGGGCAAATTATATGTACTTATAAGGCGTGGGGCTATTGTTTATTATTGTGCGAAGGGCAGTCCAAGGCCTCAATGCAGTAGTATCCAATAGTCCCCACGCTTCTTTTATTTGTTAATCTTCCTAGTGGGGAATAGGGAAGAAAAAATACATATCATGAATAAAACAAAACTATTATTAGTATTACTTATTTCTATTTTGAATATAGGAATAAACAACGGACAAAGTCGGACAGAAACAGATAGTATTGGTATTGTATTAAGGGCCCTGTACGACAATCTGGATGGAGATAACTGGAAACACAAGGACAATTGGTTTTCTGATAAACCTTATGAGGAGTGGTATGGGCTTAAATTCGATGTGTCTGGACTTTATGGTATAAATTTAATGGATAATAACTTAACAGGAGTATTGCCTCCGGAGATCGGTATGTTGCCACACTCTTGTTTGTCTTTAGATGTTCGTAGGAACAACATATCAGGCAATCTCCCTGTGGAAATTTTAAAAGTCCCACATTTATATCCTTATATTAAAGGCAATAAGTTTACTGGAACACTTCTGGAGGCGTTCAAATCTGCCTTTTTCTACGATGAAGAGTGGTTAAAAACAGAAGTCTGTCAACAAAAAGCTGGATATGGTTTTGATTTTCCAGCTACTGTAAATATGATCAAGATCGATGATAATATCTATCTACACCCCCATTTTAATGCGATTGAATATCGATTAGAGAATATAAAAATAGAAGATTTATTAATGACTGATTATAAAACTGATATTACAAGAAAACTTTATAAACTTTTCGATGATAAATTCGATATTATTGTATACCTATTTAACGGAATATCTCCATTCTCTTCTGGTTCAGGATTTGCAGATATTAAAAATAACATAGAAGGGATAGGTAAAAAAAACTTTGATAACTCCTCACATTATGGCTCCAACGGTAGATTAACCGGTATTATACATACTTACCGAGACCATAATGCCCTCAACCATGAAATGATGCATAATTGGAGCGGTTTAGATTTAGAGCAACTTGTATATAGCAGCGATAAACTAAAAAAAGACCCAAATCATTGGGGAGTATCAGATGTAAACGGAATACTTGGAGGTTTTCCTATAGACAAAATAAAAAACAATATTGATGGAAATCCTAATAAATATCAAATACGTTCATATACAAATACAAGCTATGCGCCTTTAGAATTATATCTAATGGGGTTAATTGATATAAAAGAAGTTCCAGATATTCATGTATATACTGATATTCCTTTCTATGAAAGAGACCCGGAAAATATTACTTTCATAGCAAATACAGTTACGACATGGACTTGGCAAGATATAGAGAGAAAATTCGGAAAACGAAACCCCTCTGTAGAAAACTCTCAGAAAGAATTTTCAATACTAACGGTTATTTTAACAACAGACCCCGTAAATAATCTAGAATGGGAGGTAATACAAGAACGTATTAATTCTCAAGCAGACAAAGAAGATACAAATGACCCTTATATCATAAAAAGTTTTTGGCAAGCAACAGGAGGAAGAGCGTCGATTGAAATAGATAAATTAAATGAGAAACTTAAAAATCCAATTGTATCCAATGACAAGATAGACGTACTTTCTTCTTTAAGGCTAATCAAGAATCAAGATGCAATTACTATTTCATCCCAAAAACTCGTTGAAAAAATAGATGTATATGACATGAATGGCCGATTTATCAAAAATGAGTCTGTAAACAGCAATAATCATACTATACATTTAAGGCCAAACATTCATTACATTATCAAAGCTTATTTTAAAGACAAGAGTACAGAGTCTATCAAAATATAAAATCAAACATCATTAATAGTACAACTTTCGGGGAGGACGTTTTTTAACAAAAGTAAGGGTGTGCATAGAGACATAGCATGCATACCCTTTCTTATAATCTTAATCTTCCTTTTTCACGAGTTGCACGATTATTTTTCTCATAACATTTCTTGGACAAAAAATCTTATCCCGAACTAATGTTATTAACTTGTGTGATAGTTTTTTTTGGGGGGGGTACTGGCTTTCATAATCCTTCTATTCTGGGCAAGGCCGGAGCGATGGACATTTAAGTCTTTTTGCCTTTGGCTGGCTACTTGGGTCTCATGGGGATGTTGTCCGCCTTTGTACGTGTGGATTGAGCGGAGATGGCAGCGGGCGAGTTGGAAAAGATGTTCTTATGCGCTGTTATCTCCTATCTCTCTTATTAGCTTAATATATGCTTGCTCGTTTGTATCTGATATCGTCAATAAGCCGTATAGGAGCCGGATGGGGATCTCATATAAGGTGGGTGTAGGATTGCCAGCGTACGAGGTTATAGATCGCACCTATGGAAAAAAGTCGTTCACTTTGGACTATATGGATCGGATAGATATTAAGTTTGAACCGGGTCGTGAAACGGAGAGATTCTATTGGTGGATGAAGACGAATCCCCCGGCTCATTGGAGCGTGTCGGAGGACGGTGGTTTTTACTTTAATGAGATTTCAGAAGATGGAACCTTCTTCACAATGCGTGTAGATTCTCAGAAGGGTACGGCACGTATAGAATATGGAGCGTGGTAGATAACTGGGGTTCGATTGTCGGGGGGGAGGCCTTGTGTTCCGTGGATGGCGGCGGGATCCGTAGTTCCTACCCTTTCTTCTTGGTGCGTAAAAGCCTATTTATTACTGTTTAGGTGTCATAAAGTGGGATATTGTTTGCTATTTTGTTCTTAGGATATGCGGGGTTGGTAAGTGATTTTGCATAGATCAATCCATGCAGGCCAACAAAGGCTGTTTTAGCCATATTGAATAAGGTACTTAGGAAAAGCACTAAGTATGACTAGAAAGCCTTTCCTGTGGCTTAAAAGTGAGGATATATCCATACAACACAGATGCACAACGAGGACTATCGTTCATAGAGAGAAGTTGGGCTGTAGAGGTCCTCGGAAGCTCCGGGCGCCCTTTCCATGGAATATAGGAATTATTTGCTTCATAACGGAAAAACACTTATATTTGTACATCCTCATAGCTTATGAGGTTTATCAATTACAAATGAGGCCTTATTCCCGGTTCGGGCAATAAGGCTTTTATTTTGTGCAGCGTCAAAGTAGCATCAATTCTCGAAATCTTAGATAAAGCAAAAATGCTAATTGCTTTATTATCAGCAATTAGCATTTTTACTAAGTGGTGCCACCAGGAATCGAACCGGGGACACAAGGATTTTCAGTCCTTTGCTCTACCAACTGAGCTATGGCACCATCATGTCGTTTTGTATATCGTTGTTTCGATTACGGGTGCAAAGGTAGGTATTATTTTTAATCCAGCAAATGTTTTGAAAGAAAAATTCACAGGACAGTAAATTATCTATTTTTCCTACAAAAAAATCCACTTTTCTCTTGCAGGTTCAAAAACAATGTGTACCTTTGCACCCGTAATCGAGACAACGATACAAAAAAACGGGATGTAGCACAGTTGGCTAGCGCGCCACGTTCGGGACGTGGAGGTCGGAAGTTCGAGTCTTCTCATCCCGACTCATCAAAAAGGCAAGAATCTTGAAAGAGATCTTGCCTTTCTTTTTTCAATCCTATTAATATCTAATGAATAACAAAAGGTATCAACATATATTGTTCGATCTGGACGGTACATTAACCGATCCTATGATTGGCATTACCAGTTCTGTAAAGTACGCCCTCTCCTATTTCAATATAGAAGTAGAAGATTTACGATCTTTATGCCCTTTCATCGGGCCACCATTAAAAACATCCTTTAAGGACTTCTATCAGTTTACAGATGAGCAAGCAGATGTAGCCATTGCTAAATACCGGGAATATTTTTCAAAACAAGGTATTTTCGAGAATACCCTGTATCAAGGTATTGATGAATTACTCCGTTTGCTTACCGAAAACGAAATGAAAATCTACTTAGCCACCTCAAAGCCGCAGCCCTTCGCTCAACAAATTCTAGAATATTTCCACTTAGAATCTTATTTTACATTTGTTGGAGGAAGCACATTCGACGGAAACCGTTCCGAAAAAGCGAATGTAATACAATATGTATTAGACAGCACCGATATAAAAACACGGTCTGACGTAGTCATGATCGGTGATCGTAAATATGATATAAAAGGGGCCAAAGCGAATAACATAGATTCAATAGGAGTCCTTTACGGCTACGGGGATGAAGAAGAACTAGCGAATGCCGGAGCAAACAAAATCGTTACTGATATAAAAGAACTATCATCTTTCCTTCTAACAGGGAATATCCCCATATAGAAAGCTTAAGCAGATCTATAAATCACATTAAAAATAAACATCAGCAATAAAGAGAATGAAATATTTGGAAAACTCGGCTTCAACCGGGCTACCAATTTTTCTATAGCGATCTTCATCTGTACACGAACCGTACTCTCTTGAACCGATAATATTTCCGCAATCTCCTTCGTTTTCAATCCCTCCTCACGAGACATCAAAAACACAAGACGGCATTTCTCAGGAAGTTCGTCAATCGCTTTATCAAGCATCTCTCTCATCTCTTTTAACTCCAAATGCTCCTCCGGAGAACCCTCATCTTCCTCTTCCATTAATGGCAACAACTCATTTAAAGAAACCCTATTCAAGTCTTTATTCCTTGCTTGAAAACGAAAAGACTCGTTACGTACGGAAATATATAAATAGGTATCTATATTATCAATATCCTTTAATCGTTTCCGGGATTGCCAGACCGAGAAAAAAACATCTGTCACAACTTCACGGCATGCCTCCTTCTCGCCTAAACAATAATAAGCGAAGCGAAAAAACCTGATCATAATATAAATTATAAAAACGTTCGAAAGCTCCCCTGTTATCTACCGACACAGATTCAAGCAACCCTTTGATATCTCGCACAAAAACTCCCACTCCTTTTTCTTTGATTTGGCAAACATACTAAATATAATCTAAATGCCTTTTTAAAAAGCGGACTATTTTTTCTCATATTTTACTTGCATATTCAAATTATTAAACTACTTTTGCACCCGCAATACGGAAGTAGCTCAGTCGGTAGAGCACTGGTCTCCAAAACCAGGTGTCGGGAGTTCGAGCCTCTCCTTCCGTGCGTGAGCGGCAACACTATGAATATGTGTTGCCGCTTTTTTATTATTCTCCTTCTCTTCCCATTGCGATAAAAAAGCGTAAATAAGACAACATTTTTCGTTAAAGAGACTATTTTTTCTTTCAATATATAAAGGAATATACTACTTTTATTGCCGATTTTAAATCTAATTGAGACTTAGTGTAAATCGTATACCATAGAAACAGATGACAACTAACAAATTTTCAAATCGATACTCGTCTGAGAGGAAAAAGTATTTTTTCAAAAGTAAGGCGTTTATCCTGTTCCTCGGATTATTTTTGGGAGCTGGGATTATGATCGCCCTTTATAAAACATCTGTATATTTCTCGACAGATGAATCTTGTATGATGTGCCACGTGCATCCTCACGTAGAAAACAGTTGGAAACTTTCCAAACATGTAAATAATGGAAGTGGCGTTAAGACACATTGCGTAGCTTGTCACCTCCCACCCCAAACAAATACTTGGAAACATTATAGCGCAAAGGCTAAATTGGGTATGAAAGATGTTTGGTCATACTTGACTAAAGACAGCGCAGATTTCAATTGGGAAACTAAGTCCGAGTTGGAACACGCCGTTAAATATATCCCCAATGAATCTTGTAAGGAGTGCCATCAGAACTTATTCCCCGAAGGAATTACCGATGATGGTGTAACGGCACATTTATATTATGATGAGAATGAGAAAAAGCTAGATCTACAATGTATTAGTTGCCATTTGGATGCAGGACATTACAATCCGAACTACAATCACTCTAAGATGGTTGGCATACCGGGACAAAACACATCCGGGGCAACCTCGATAGATACCAGCCTGTTTTTTAAGGAACCAACTACAGTAACCTCTTTCACCGATTATGTAGAACAAATTCCCGGAACAATGGTCTCATTCAAGATGATTGCCATTCCCGGAGGTTCATTCAAAATGGGTAGTGAGGAAAAAGAGGCGTTTCATAAAGCAGATGAGTCACCTGTACACAACGTAACCGTTAGTCCATTCTTCATGGCTGAGGTCGAGGTGACTTGGGATCAATACTGGGCTTTCTATGGGAATACGATGAGTGAGGGCCGTACCCCTCCAGAGACCGTATACGCAAATAACAGTAATCCGAATGTCGATGCCATCTCCGGTCCTACACCTCCGTTCGGTTTCCCTGATCAAGGCTGGGGTGGCGGAGATCGCCCGGCTATTACAATGACTCATTATGCGGCCGAGACTTTCTGCCAATGGTTATCCAAGAAAACAGGAAAGACTTATCGTTTACCGACCGAGGCGGAATGGGAATATGCGGCACGTGGCGGCACGGAAACGCCTTATTTCTTTACGGGTAATCCAAAAGACTTCTCCGATCAAGGCTTCTGGCGTAAATTTTTCGACGCTAAGACTGATAGTATAGGTTCTTATGTGATTTATAGCAAGAACAGCAAAAACAAGACGCAAGAACCGGATTTAGTAAAAGCCAATCCCTTTGGTTTAAAGAATATGTTGGGTAATGTAATGGAATATTGTGCCGACAAGTATGATCCTGAAGCTTACGCTAAAAGCGGAAGTAGCGCCACAGATCCATTGGTTACTGAAGGTACAGAATGGGTAGTGAGAGGCGGTAATTATACCTCCGATGCGGCAGATCTTCGCTGCGCTTCCCGTGATTATACCAAACATGAAGCTTGGTTAAAAACCGATCCGCAACAGCCGAAGAGTATCTGGTGGTACTCCGACATCAGAGGAATCGGTTTCCGTGTTGTATGTGAACCTAATAAATAGTATCTAAAAAAATAATATCATGAAAAAAGAGAACAGCATTAGCAGAAGATCATTTCTGAAAAGTTCAGCCCTAGCGGGTGCGCTTGGAGCAATTGGAACAGGTAGTACAGTTGGTGTATTAACTTCTTGTGGTGGAGGTGAAAGTGCGAACGCAATAAAGCCTTTGAAAGAACCCGGTACTTATTACGTGCCCGAATTACCAGATCTGGCAACTGATGGAAAAGAACTAAAAGCTGGTGTAATCGGTTGTGGCGGACGTGGTTCCGGAGCCGCTTTTAACTTCTTGAACGCTGCGAACGGCGTTACGATCGTGGCTTTAGGCGATACGTTCCAAGAACGTGTCGATGATTTGGCAAAGAAATTAAAAGATGAGAAAGGAATTGATGTACCGGCTGATAAACGTTTCGTCGGCTTGGATGCGTACAAACAAGTGATTGATAGCGGCGTAGATGTAGTGATCGTCGCCACTCCTCCCGTATTCCGTCCAGTTCATTTCCAATACGCCACAGAAAAGGGCAAACATTCCTTCTTAGAGAAACCTATCTGTGTTGATCCGGTTGGTTACCGTACCATTATGGCTACCGCAAAACAAGCTGCGGCAAAGAACTTATGTGTCGTAACCGGTACTCAACGCCATCACCAACGCAGTTATGTCGAGTCTTACAAGAAGATCATGGAAGGATTGATCGGTGAGATCACGGGCGGTACGGTTTACTGGAATCAGAATATGCTTTGGTATCGGGATCGTCAACCGGAATGGAACGATTGCGAATATATGATCAAGGACTGGGTAAACTGGAAATGGCTTTCCGGCGACCATATCGTAGAGCAACACGTACATAATATAGATGTATTCACTTGGTTCAGCGGATTGAAACCAGTCAAGGCTGTAGGTTTCGGTTCTCGCCACCGTCGTATCACTGGCGACCAATATGATAACTTCAGCGTTGATTTCACAATGGAAAATGGTATCCATATGCATAGTATGTGCCGCCAGATAGATGGTTGTGCAAATAATGTAAGCGAATTCATCCAAGGAACCAAGGGATCATGGAGCAGTGACACGATGGAGATCAAGGATTTGGCAGGAAACGTTATCTGGAAATATGATAGCGAGGCCGAAAAAGCGAACTTCAAGCAAACTGACCCGTATACATTAGAGCATGTAAACTGGATCAACTGCATCCGTGGTGGTAAACAAATCGAGCAAGCTTCTGAGACTGCTATCTCCAATATGGCCGCAATCATGGGTCGTGAGTCCGCTTACACGGGTGCCGAGACCACTTGGGATGCCATGACTGCCTCTGCATTGGATTATACTCCGAAAGATTTGAACTTAGGAAAGATGGATATGAGCGGCTTCGTCGTTCCTGTTCCGGGTAAACCAATCGACAAGAAATAATCCAGACTGTTTATGACATTAAATAGAAGAAACTTTTTAAGAACCTCTTTATCCGGCGCTGCTTTAGCGGTAGGAAGTACGGCCTTGGCCTCCTGCTCTTCCAAGCCGGCAAAGACTGCCGAAGGAGAAAAAGGGAGCGACAAGACCGGCAAGGACCTTGAATTAAAACTTTCTTTCCAAGAGGGAATCGCCCCGGGTGAAAGTTTGAACGAGAAACTTGATTTTATGGAGAAGTTGGGCGTTGTAGGTTTTGAGCCGGGTGGCGGAGGATTAGCCAGCCGGGTAAACGAGATCAAGCAGGCCTTAAACGGACGTAATATCAAAGTGAGTGCCATTTGCGCCGGCTTCAAAGGCTTTATTCTTTCTACCGATCCAGCCATCCGCAAGGAATGCATGGATACGATGAAAGAGATCATAGCCGCAGCCGGTGAATTAGGTTCTACGGGCGTGATTATCGTTCCTGCCTTTAATGGTCAAGTCCCCGCCTTGCCTCATACGATGGAGACACGGGATTTCCTTTGCGAGCAATTCAACGAGATGGGAACTTTCGCCGCCCAGCATGGGACTAGCGTCATCTTTGAACCTTTGAACCGAAAAGAGTGTTTTTATCTACGTCAAGTAGCCGACGCCGCCTCTTTATGCCGGGATATCAATAATCCGGGTGTACGTTGCATGGGCGACTTCTGGCATATGACATGGGAAGAGACCTCTGATATGGGAGCCTTTATCTCTGGTGGAGAGTATCTCCAACACGTACACGTGGCCAGCCGCAAACGTCGCAGCATGCCGGGTGAGGATGGAGATGCCGATAACTATATCAATGGCTTTAAGGGATTGAAAATGATTGGTTATAACAACTACGTAAGTTTCGAGTGCGGATGTCAGGGAGACCGTAACGTGGTAGTCCCCGCCGCCGTCAAGTTATTACGTGAACAATGGGAACAAGCTTGATAAGATGCCTTTAGTATACCCAAATATGCAATTGAGTGAGGTGGTGGAAGAACACCCCTCACTCATTCCCGTAATCAACCGGTTTGGGATTCGTCTCGGGCTTGGCGACAAATCGGTGAAGACGCTCTGTGAAGAACATTCGCTGGATATGGACTTTTTACTGACAGTGATCAATACCTTCCTCAACGAGGAGTATTTTCCGGAGAAGAAGTTACAAACCTTCCATACATCGCAGATCATTGATTACCTGACAAAGACGAACCAATACTATTTACGTTATCAGCTTCCCAATATAGAACGCCATCTAGGTTCCTTTATCTCGATGAGTACGCCCGGTAATCCTACTCTTGGATTGATAGGACGCTTCTTCTCCTCGTTCAAGGAAGAACTCATCGCCCGCATTGAGAAAGATGATAAGATATGGTTCCCCTACTGCATGTCGTTAAGTAAAAAGCTGGGAAAAGAACCGGCGGGAACGATCGATGGATTGCAAATCACCTCCGAGCAACGTACGGAAGATACCATCGAGGCCCTTTTAGCCGACTTAAAAAGTATCATGGTCAAGCATCTTTCGGGAGATTACGACGAGAATTTATGTTATGCCGTCCTCTTCTCCATCTGTAGTCTGGAGAAAGATATCAAACAACACAACCGGATCCGGTATCGAATCCTTACCCCCATGGTCTCGGCCATGGAAAAATTATGTATCTAACGATCTGAAATGCATCGAAACAAACAAATAGCGATCATACTGTCTGATACCCTAAGAAGTATTGGGCTGCAAAGCTTGCTGACCGACTACTTCCCCCCGGTAGAGGTTTGCTATTTTCCAAATTTCGAGATGCTTTCCTCCACAGGAAGCGACACCTACGATTACTATTTCACCGATTCAGATATCCTTGTGCTCAACGCAGATTTCTTCCTCCCGAGAAGGAACAAGACCGCCATCCTCATCGACAGCACCGAAGAACACGGGGCGCTCTCGTCTATGAACCGTATCACGTTACGTTCCTCCCAAGAGACCATTATCGAGCAATTGCAACAATTATTTACGAGCGACAGCTCCGGCAACACCACTACCGAAAACAACAAGGACCTATCCAGCCGTGAGGTAGACGTACTTCAACTGATCGTAAAAGGCATCACGAATAAAGAGATCGCCGATAAGCTGAACATCAGCTTGAACACCGTCCTCACCCATCGTAAGAACATCACCGCCAAGCTGGGCATCAAGACCGTTTCCGGCCTCACCTTCTACGCCATCATGAACGGGATCATCTCAGGTGACGATATCGAACTATAGCGAAGCCAACAAACCAGCTTTCAAAATCACTACATCTAGTGATTGACCATCCTGTTTCTTTACCGTTTCTTCGCGATTGAAAAAATATACTAACAAAAGAAATTCGATGAAGAGACACTACTTAGGTATCATCGCCCTAGGTGCGTTGGGGCTGCAAAATGTATACGCCGAGAATATCAAGGCTAACGAGAACGACACGATAAAAACCTATAACATGGGTGAGGTAATCGTGACCTCATCCACGAAGGAGACAAATAACCTCCGCACGTTACCCGGTTCCGTATCGATCCTTTCCCCGCAAATGATCTCCGGCAGGCAGATCGACGCATTAAAGGATATAAGTTCTTTCGTCCCGAACCTATACATGCCGGATTATGGGGCAAAACTAACCTCGGCCATCTATATCCGCGGTATCGGAGCCAGAAGTAGCGGACAATCCGTAGGCTTATATGTAGACAACGTGCCTTATCTGGATAAAAGCACCTTCGATTTCGAGCTGACCGATATCCAGCGCATCGAGGTATTACGAGGGCCGCAAGGAACCTTGTATGGTCGTAACGCCATGGGGGGCATCGTAAATATCTATACCATCTCCCCGTTCGATTACCAAGGAAAGAAACTCTCCCTATCGGCCGGAAGCTACGGGCAATATAAAGTCAAGGCCTCCCATTATGCTAAGTTGAGCGAGACCATCGGATTTACCGCCGCCGCTTACTATGACCATAGCGACGGCTTCTACACCAATGCCTACGATGGGAAAAAGATCGATAAGGAAGACAACGTTGGCGGTCGCTTCAAGTTGGAAGGTCGCTTCAATCCGAACTTCCGTGCCTCCTACTCCCTTTCCGTAGATTATACGGATCAAGGAGCGTTTCCATATGGCATGTTCATCGGAACCGGAAATACCGATCACAAGTATGTAAATCCTATCAATATCAACGATCCCAGCTCTTATAAACGGACGGTCATCGCCAATAACCTGTCCCTCGAATACCGGAATGAGCACGTGATACTGAGCAGCATCACCGGTCATCAATATTTCAAGGATGACATGAAGATGGATCAAGACTTCTCCCCTCTCTCGATCTTTACCCTCAACCAAAAGCAAAAGCAAAACGCTTTCAGCGAGGAATTGGCGATCAAGAGCAACACGAGGAATAATTACCAATGGTCCTTCGGACTCTACGGTTTCTACGATGATCTACATACGGACGGTCCGGTCGATTTCAAGGAAGACGGAATTAAGACCGTTCTCCAGCCCGTATTCGATCAATTGAAGAAAGATCACCCTAAGATGCCCTATCTAAAAATACTGGACGATCATCTTTATATTCCGGGTTCTTTCGACACCCCTTCTTATGGCCTTGCTTTGTATCACCAATCCACTTATAACAATCTGTTCACGGAAGGCCTGTCAATTACCGCCGGTATCCGCTTGGATTACGAGAAGCAAAAGATGGATTACAATTCTGAGGCTAAGATGAGAATGGGGTTCGGCTTCGTAGAAAACGGACCGGTTATCGACATCGAGAAACTTTTCCCGATCCCAACCACCGTGATGGACGCCAGTGTCTCCCAAGACTTCTGGCAAGTACTTCCGAAAATATCTTTAAAGTACGAATGCTCGCCAAACACGTTCACCTATGTATCGGTAGCGAAAGGTTATAAGACCGGGGGCTACAACGTACAAATGTCGGCAGACGTGATGCAAAGCCAGATGCAATACGATATGATGAACGCTTTCAAGGACATGATGCCGATCGAGGTCAAAGAACCCACCCCCATCGAGGAAGTAGCCTCCTACAAACCAGAGAAAAGCTGGAACTACGAGATCGGTATCCGTAGCGAGTTACTATTCCAACGCCTAAGCGCAGAATTGACAGGTTTCTATATGGACATTCAAGACGTGCAGTTGACCAAATTCGTGAACAGCGGCAACGGCCGTATCCTCACCAACGCCGGGAAAGCCAAAAGCTACGGTATAGAGGCCTCCTTGCGTGCCCGTATCATCGATGGGCTAACCGCCGACGTTAATTACGGTTTCACCCATGCTACGTTCCGGGATTACAACAATGGGAAAGAGGATTTCAAGAACAACTTCATCCCATATACCCCACGTCATACCTTCAACGTAGGACTGCAATACACCCGCCTGTTCCGTAACGCATGGATAGACCAATTCTCCGCCTCCGCCCAATTCAGCAGTGTCGGAAAGATCTTCTGGACCGAGCGAAACGACATCTACCAGAAATTCTACGGAACGGTGAACGCAAAGGTAGGCGTACGCAAAGGTATCGTCAACGTAAACCTATGGAGCCGTAATATAACGAACACCCATTACTCTGCATTTTATTTCGAGTCATTCGGGAATCCGTTTATCCAACTAGGTAAGCCCTTCCAGATCGGTGCGGAGGTGGCGATCGCCTTTTAAGCGCAAGCGTTCGATAGAAATAAAAAATGGGAGAGCCGGTTCTTACACCAACTCTCCCGATAACATTATTCTTACTTTTCAGTCTTCGACAGCCTACAGAGCAAGAGCTACAATACGTCTCTTCTAGTAAACGAATCACCCTCTAGATATTCCATCCTTAACCTCGAATATAAAACTATACAGATCTTTTTATAGATTCCTCAAAAGAAACCACATTATATTTTCCATCAAAATCATTACTTAATGACAAATCATAAGCATCATCATCAAAAGCACGTTGTACAAAACGAATCAGTTTTATACCTAGCCATACGAAAGGATTTAATAATGTAGTCAACCATATTTTATGACCACTATATTTCGCTATAGCATTTACCATAACAGAAGTGGAAGCGTACTCTATATTCTGCGGACAAAAAATCCCCTTAGAATTATTATCAATCAACAGTCTGATAAATTCACATAGATTATCAATAAAAATCAAGCTCTTTCTCTGCGGATAATCAGGAAACACAGGCAATTTTTGCCCGTATTTCACTAGTAAAGGATAATTCCCTTTGCAACCTTTACCATATATCGCTGGTGGACGAACACTGCATACCGCAAACGAATCGTCATTCATGGATTGAATAACTTTATCCGCCTGCAGTTTACTATCTCCGTAAAAGCTAGAAGGATTCTCATTATTCTTATCTGTGACAATACCACAATCATCTCCATAAACGTTCATTGACGACAAGAAAATGAATTGCTTCACTCCTGACTCTCTTGCTGTTTGGCATATATCAATCGTCATATCCCGATTAATCGAATAGAACAAATCCCTTAAGTCTTCCGTAATTTTTATATGAGCAATACCAGCGACATCTATCACTACATCAAAAGAAGAGAAATCTGTTTTCTTCCATTCATTATTTATTGTTCCAATAGAAGCAACTTGGTATTTTGAGGGGAATCGGTTTAACCAGTTTTCTATATTTGTCCCAATATAGCTACCGGCTCCTGTTATCAGTACTCTTTTCATAGCTAACATTATAATTTAATCAAACCATCCTCATTATACAAAATATCCCAATACTTACGTAATAATTTGGTACCATATTTTATCTCTATTGGCGGTAATTCCTCACCTAATAATTGTTTCACTCTCAAATACGGTAAATTCAAACCAGCTCCAGCATATAATACGATGGTAGCAGTGACACGCGGATTCAAATCTGTTAACCATGGAGTATCATTCTCATCTAACATAAAATCAAAACCAATATTACCATCTAAGTTTAATTCACGCACAATATCTTTACATAGCTGATAAGCATCGCTTTTCTTTTCCACCACACTACTTTGAGCGATACTCATAGAACTAGTCGTATTTCTTCTCCCCGCAATGTACAATGTATTTCCTTGGTCAGCCAAAAGATCCACCGTATATTCTACACCTGGAAGAAATTCCATCGCTATCATTTCAGGTATAGGTTGGCATCCATCTATTATCTCGTACATTTCCTCTAATGTCACATTCTGAGAAGAAGGCTTTTCATGCATAAATAAATCTGATTTCGACAAATTAGCACGTACGATTCGTACCCCACGACTACCACTATTCTGTGTCATCTTAACGCAAACAGGCTTTTGAGGATAACCCAATTCTCCGATACGATTACGAAGTGTTTTGGCAGAATCTACCAAGAAATATTTCGGCACCACCAACCCTTTATCCTTCATAAACTCATAAAGCTGATATTTACTGTTAGCGATTTCAAGTGTTTCATTATTCGAGATAGCCACTTTTACATCCAGCTTCTTAAAATCATCCATTCTTTTTAGAATGGAAGGAAGTTCCATAGAAATATGCGGAAAAAACACATCTACCTTTTCATTCTTACAAATGTTCAGAAGAACATCTACAAAATTAGAATCAGTATATTTGGGAACTTGATAATATTTATCCACCAGCAAATTCATCGCAGGATCATTGGATATATCGCAACCGACAATCTTGATATTTCTTTCTTTATTTGCTTTCAGACATTTGAAGAAACCCGGCATAAAGAATGCTCCACACGCCGAACTTAATACAACTATATCTCTCATGGATTCTAGAATTTAAAGCTAAATTTATTGAATACGTCATCGAAAGTCTCTGCCCGCATAATCTGTTCCACCTCACCATTGGTACGCAGGACATACATGGCACTTTGAGGTTTGATGAATTGTGGCTTAGACACAATGGAATAACCACCAACATTGTCGAACACCAAAATGTCACCTTCTGCGATAGATTGTTCAAATCCCGGATAGAGTACATCTTGTTCCAAACATGTGAATCCCATGATATCCATATTAGTATAAGTATGCTGTTCCTTACCTCCTGACAAAACAGTTACCGGCAATTTTTTCATAGTACAGATTTCACCCAAATTATGATAATCACCATCCATATTAGCTATATATCGTCCCCTTACCTCTTTAACGCTAAGAACTTTCGTTACAAAACTCAAATAACGAGCTACCACAGTAGTACCAGGCTCAGTAAATAAGATAGGTTGATTTTCCACATCTTTATAATGGTCAGCAAAAGGCTGGATCGTACAATCCGCATAATCTTCATAAGTAGGCACGGTATCACCCCCAAACTGTTGTTTCAAAAATTCAGGCATATCAGCATACATACCGCTTCCCAACGAAATATAAGCTGGAACCCCGTCAATATAGTCATCCGCCGCTTTCAACATAATCTCCGTACGTTTAGTCCAAGCCTCCACACCTCTTGAGCGACTGATATGACAATGCAGACCGATCAAATTCAGATTGACAGTTTCTTTAATTAAAGAAACCGTTTCCTGTAATTCCTTACTTTCTGGCACTAGCCCAAAACGAGAAATAAAATCCCCTCCCACATGCATATTTATACGAATACCAACCGTATAATTTCTATCAGGATGCCCTTTAACATAAGAAACTATACGCTTCGCCTCATCTAGGCTATCTATATTCAATATACCTTGATGTTCTAAGTGATCAAACATCTCCTCTCCTTTTGAGGGGCCATTGTAAACAATCTGTTTGTTATCATAACCTAACTTTTTAGCCAGTGTATATTCCATATCAGAAACTACCTCGGCATACCCACCCAACGATCTAACCAATTGGCAAACAAAAGGAGTATAATTGGTCTTGTAGGAATAAGAAAGCTGGTAATTAGGATAAATAGCCTTGAAGATACCTTCCAGCTTTCTATAATTATCAATGAAGCCTTTTTCATCAAACAGATAAAAAGGAGTACCATTACTCTTAATAAGATTTCTAATAGTTTGTTCCATTAGTATAACATATTTATTTCATTATTTCATTGGTTCGATACTCTTTCAAATGAGGTCTGAAATCATTACCATAATCATTCGTCATACGCTTAATTATTATACTAAATGTCAAGAAAAACACCTTCAAATCTAACCATAAAGATAAATGGTTAGCATAATACACCTCATATTCAAATTGTTCCTCATACGTTGTAAAGACCTTGCCAGACAAGCTGTCGGGAGGAATCAAACCTCCACGTACGCTATGACGTGCTCGTTCAGATTCATTGAAATACGGAAGATCATCCATCCGAAGTGGACGTGGACCAACAAAAGACATATCGCCAATGAAAATCGCCCATAGTTCCGGTAATTCATCAAGGGAGGAAGAACGAATCAAAGCCCCAGCCCTAGTTACACGTTGTCCCTCCGGAAGTAAATTCCCCTCCTTGTCTCGTGCATTGGTCATCGACCGGAACTTATACAGCTTGAAAGGCTTTTCCCCTTTACCGATACGCTCTTGAGAGAACAAGATCGGGCTACCCATAGAGATCCTGACAATAATAGCCAAGACAAGATATATCGGCAACAGAGCAATCATGGCAATGCCTGACAATACAATATCTAAAAAACGTTTAAAGAAATATCTGTACATACTAACTAATATTCTCTTAATACGATTTCAAAGCTTTCAGCATAGTTCGTTCCCCACTGGCTCCCCCTAACAGCAGCAAGGCCAGTAATATATTCGGCACTACGAGGGTGCGGATAAGGACGCATCACTCCTCTGTACATTCCCAATGCCGTAATCTTGGCATCCACACCCTCTTGACCAACTTCCACGTAACAATTAGGACGGAACAGATTCATAGCGTTATTAATAGCCCATTCCGTGCAGCTTGGTACCTCCATATACCAAAACTCCTTCACCCGTTTCACCTCGGGCCTACGTTGGAACAAACGGATAGCTTCCTGACAAGCCATGGAAGTCTGCAAATGATCATTGTTCGTATCAGCGGGATGATGCGTAATGACAATATCCGGCTCACTCTCTTTGATAGCACTTTCAATAAACTGCACCAATTTCAAATGCGGCACCGTATTCATCTCGATATTAGGGAAAGTCGCTTCAAATATTCTATCCACTCCCAAGTATTTGGTACTGGCATTCGTATCATCCTCCAACTCATTATCATCGGGACGGAATGCACGAGCTTTCGCTTCTGCACACATGATAACCACATCTACAATGTCGCCATTTTGGGTCCATCTAGAGATAGAAGCTCCCGCACCCAAAACCTCATCGTCGGGATGAGCAACTACAATTAAATATTTCATGGAACTTATTTTACTCTTTTATCCACTTTAGAAAAAACTTCATCAACAAAACCAGGAAGAGAATATCTGTATAATATAGATGGATCAACAGGTTTAAAATCTGAGAACAAGAACTCCTTAGGTATATTAATACATTCAAGATTAACAACTAAAATATTATCTGGATCATAGAAATCATATTTCATTACTTCTGCATTATTAGTAATATACTTCCTGTTAGCAGCCATAGCTTCATATGGCCTCGGAGATAGACCGCTCTGTTCAGAATAAACAATATCAAGAATGCATTTACTTTTTCTAACAATTTCCACATTTTCTAAATAACTCATCGGCTTAAATTGCATTCTTTTATAACTAACAAAAGTTCCCCTACGAATAAAATCCCACAAATAAAGTGTCCAGCTTGCCATATACAGAAAAAAGAATGACTTGATCCGATTTATCACAAAATACTCTTGAAGTCTTTTTATAACACCCCATCTATTGTTATAAAGTGTACCCACAAAAGATACGTCAAAGCTATAATCTTTTTTTACAGCTATATCCTGATATTCTTTTAAAAAAAATAGAGGTCTAAATTTAAATTGAGGATTATTTATAACATCATCAGTGTCGAAAGAATAAACATAGTCATATTGTTTAAGGATCTCTGGTATTTTTTTTCCACATAAAGGGTCCCACTGAAAAAAGATGAAAGTAGATTTTGGAAAACACCTATGAAGATATTTAAGTACTTTCACATCAAATCCCTGCCCCCTTATTACAAAAATTATATCAGGATTAAAATCCTTATTGATAGTCACAATTCTTCTAATGTAATTGAAGAAATACTGTGGCACTACCTTTTTAAACAAATACATATATATTTTTGTGAAAGAAGCTTGTGACGGACGTTCGTCATAAACACGTACTTCCGCCCCTCTACTTTCCAACTCTGTAACACAACCATCTGTATAATGTTTACAGGTTCCAAAAGGAGAAAATAGCAATACTTTTTTTCCTAATAATTTTTCCATTTACTTAAAAATCAAAAAACAACCTCTTTATATCCATTCAACCATCTATGGTTCATTTCTCCATAGCCTTGTTATAATCAAATTCACGACTAATACACTCCAAATTCTTATAAACCTTTATCCTTTTCTCCAAACCATTTTATCTACCACCCCGGTATAACTCTGAATCAGTTTCACCACCTTTACCGAGACATTCTCATCCATATAGTTAGGAACCGGAAAGCCCAACGCTCCATCTCGGTTCATCTCAACAGCCACATCCACCGCTTGCAGTACCTGCTCCGTCGTGATGCCAGCCAAGATAAAGTTTCCTTTGTCCAATGCCTCTGGACGTTCCGTACTTGTGCGAATACATACCGCAGGGATCGGATTGCCAATAGACAGGAAAAAACTGCTCTCCTCCGGAAGCGTTCCGGAATCAGATACGACCGCAAAAGCGTTTATCTGAAGATGATTGTAGTCATGAAAGCCTAAGGGCTGATGTTGAATCACACGAGGATCGAACCGGAAACCCCGTTGCTCAATATATTTCTTAGAACGAGGATGACAAGAATACAAGATCGGTAAATCGTACTTCTCTGCCATAGCGTTCACTGCGTTCATCAAGTTAAAGAAATTAGCCTTCGTATCGATATTCTCCTCCCGATGAGCAGAAAGAAGGATATACTTGCCTTTCTCCAATCCCAATCGGCTTAGCACATCACTAGCCTTGATCCGCTCCAAATTATTATGCAAGACTTCAGCCATTGGAGAACCTACCACATAAGTACGCTCCTTAGGAGTACCTGCGGCATTCAAATAGCGGCGAGCATGCTCGCTGTAGCAAATATTCACGTCTGATATGATATCCACTATACGGCGGTTTATTTCCTCTGGAAGGCACTCATCGAAACAACGATTACCAGCCTCCATGTGGAAGATAGGGATATGTAAACGCTTCGCTCCTATTACACTCAAGCATGAGTTGGTATCACCCAGCACAAGTACAGCATCCGGTTTTAACTCAACCATCAACTTATAACTCTTATCGATTATGTTACCCATTGTAGCACCAAGATCATCCCCTACGGTATCCAGATAAACCTCTGGATCCGCCAACTTCAGATCCTTGAAAAAGATCCCGTTCAAATTGTAATCATAGTTCTGACCCGTATGAGCCAATACCACGTCAAAATATTTTCTGCACTTATTAATAACAGCTGCCAACCGGATAATCTCCGGACGAGTACCAACGATGATCAGCAATTTTAATTTCCCATTATTCTTAAATGTTGCCATCACTATTCTTTTTTAACAGGTTCAAAATAGGTATCCGGGTGGTTCAAATCAAAACTCTCATTCGCCCACATTACCGTTACCAGATCCTCCGTATCGGAGAGATTAATAATATTATGCGTATAACCCGGAAGCATATGAACCGCCTCAATTCTATCACCACTCACATCAAACTCAATCATCTCGTCTGTACCGATCTTTCGCTCTTGTATCAAGCCATGACCGGAAACTACTATAAAAAACTCCCATTTGCTGTGATGCCAATGTTGCCCCTTGGTTATACCTGGCTTAGAGATATTAATACTCACCTGTCCACAATTCGTCAAACGAAGCAATTCCGTGAAACTACCACGTTGATCCACGTTCATCTTCAAGGGAAAAGCCACCTTCTCCTTGGGTAAATAGCTCAAGAAGGTACTATACAACTTTTTAGCGAAACTATTGTAAGGTATCTCCGGAACTATCAAGCTGCTCGGCTGATTCTTAAAGCCTTCCAGCAATCGAACGATCTCACCCAAAGTCACCTTATGGGTAATGGGAACCGCACAGTAACGACCATCCTCTTTCAACACCGTTTCTACACCATCAAACTCACAACGATGCTCCTCTCCCTTCAAGGCTGCTATCATCTCCTCCACTAAGTCATCTATATAAAGCAGTTCCAACTCTACTGCCGGATCATTGACAGTGATAGGCAGATCGTTGGCAATGTTATTACAGAACGTAGCGACAGCACTGTTATAATTAGGTCGACACCATTTTCCAAACAGATTCGGAAAACGATACACCAACACCTTCGCCCCCGTCTCCTCACCATATCGGAACATAAGTTCCTCTCCTGCCTTCTTGCTCTTACCATACTCAGACGTTCCGAAACGTCCCGCCAACGTAGCCTGTATAGAACTAGAGATCATAACAGGACAATTATTCTGATACTTCTTCAGCGTATCAAGCAGTGTAGAGGCGAAGCCAAAGTTTCCTTGCATAAACTCTTCATGGTTCTGCGGACGGTTCACTCCTGCCAAATTGAATACGAAGTCACAATCACTACAATATCGCTCCAACTCTTCCTGTGTCGAATCAATATCATACTCATATACGGCGCAGACGGTCAGATCACCATAATACCTCGCCTTGCCATCCCGTATATTTTTGAGTTGGCAAACAAGATTTCTGCCGACAAACCCATTAGAGCCGGTCACTAATATTTTCATTAAAAACAAAGAATTTATTAATTAAGAAAGGAAATTACTCCGAACGGATCTCCCTGCCCTTAGCGCAAGGCAACAGCCCAAGGTCCTCTTGGATAAAACGTAAACGCATCAATAGCTTCTTCATGCCCTCCACATCTAGGCGTGCGGTATTATGGCTATGGTAATCCTCGATAACCGAGACCTCCTCGTTACCCTCGGTAAAAAATTTATCATAATTCAAGTCACGGTTATCACAAGGGATACGATAATAATCTCCCATATCAATCGCCTTAGACATCTCCTCGCGGGTAACAAGTGTCTCGTAAAGCTTCTCGCCATGACGGGTACCGATCACTCTCACCTCCGTATCTCCATACCTAGGATCAACCTTGGCGTAAATCTCCTTCAAGGCCGTAGCTAAAGTAAAAAGCGTAGCGGCAGGAGCCTTCTGTACGAACAAGTCACCATTCTCGCCATGCGTAAAGGCATAAACCACCAAATCCACGGCATCATCCAGCGTCATCATAAAGCGAGTCATATTCGGATCAGTGATAGTGATAGACTTGCCATCCATCATCTGCTCCACCCACAAAGGAATCACTGAGCCTCGAGAAGCCATCACGTTGCCATAGCGAGTACAGCAAATAGTAGTCTTCGCATTAGCACCCAAGGCACGTCCCTGCGCAATAGCCACCTTCTCCATCATCGCCTTAGAGATACCCATGGCATTGATAGGATAAGCCGCCTTATCGGTAGAAAGCACCACCACGTTCTTCACTCCATGATCGATCGCTGAGAGCAACACATTATTAGTACCCTCAACATTCGTACGCACAGCTTCCATAGGGAAGAACTCACAACTGGGGACCTGCTTTAAGGCAGCAGCGGCAAACACATAATCTACCCCATCCATAGCGAAATCCACCGCTTCACGTTGGCGCACATTTCCAATATAAAACTTTACCTTATGAGCTACCTCGGGGCGTTGCGCCTGCAAGAAATGACGCATATCATCCTGCTTCTTCTCATCACGCGAAAAGATACGAACCTCCTTAATGTCGCTATCCAAGAAACGACGAAGCACGGCATTTCCGAAAGAGCCCGTACCACCTGTAATTAACAGGGTTTTATTTTCAAATACAGACATTATATATCAATGATTAAAATTAATTAGAGTACTTGTTCCACACGTTTACATATTTCCTTGATCAAGTCTTCATTGTTCGTAGATCTGCCTTTTCCCCACATCTCATCCAATATCCAAGTTCGCCTTTCTTCAGAAATCTGTAGCGAGCTGCTACTTTCTATCGTTGCTAGCAATTGCTTAAAATCTGAAGCATGTACTCCTGGTGTAAATGTCTTATAGTCACGAAAGAATCCGAATTCGTTTTTCGCATAACTATTCACGTCAAAATCATAATGGATAACCCCTTTATTGGGTAATAATAAATAGTCATACCAAATAGAAGAATAGTCAGATATCATAATATCCGTAAAAGGTAAAATCGGATACAAATCAATATTGGCATCTATATAATAGATATGCTTCAAATCCTTATATTTAAACGTATCATACTTCATGGAAGGATGAAGCTTGAGTAATAATATGGCATTTATTTTTGAAAATGCCTTATTCAAGGCATACAGATCAGGAAAGGCATAGTCCATAAAATGCGTACCATAGTTGATACGCCATGTGGGCATGTAAACAAATACCTTGTTATACTTCCGTGAAGTATGAATAATATCCAACATCAAGGGGTCTTCTTTTTCTTCGATATAGCGAAGCAAACGCTCATGATCCATCATCATAAACGAACAACGAGGCGACATACCATGATACAATACTTGCGGATCAAATCGAAAGAATCGCAAGTACTGCTCATCTATCGTTGGTGTGGTTGAAAAAAACAAGCCATATTGTTCATAGGCATAAGGCATACATACACGTGAAAGAAACGATCGATCTGCTGGAATTGCTTTATTGTCAACCATCGCTTTCAAAGAGATTCCATGCCACAGATTCACATTGAAAACTCTTCCGGAAGTGAAAAAATTGATGTGATTTGAATTTACCGTACTGACATAAACACCTGCGGTCAATGAATGATATAATCCTTTAAGACTATACTTATAATATGCACTGTAAGACAATGCTCGTAAACGTTTGACCAACCTACGTGAGGAAGTTATCCAGATCGTTTGGATTTCTGGATGCTGTTCCTGCATATAAATAAAGAGGTATTTAGTATTATCCTTAAAGATCTTTTTGTTACCAAACACCCATTTTTTTTTGTTCCTAGGAGTACAATAAGAAATCATTAGGAAAAAATACCCTATAAATACATAAATTACCTCTTGAATAAGTTCGGAAATACTATGTCCTTTAAAAATAACATTAAGAAATTTCATGTGATACCTATCTATAATTATTTATAAGTTGAAATAAGTTTTGATAAGATAGTTTTCAAGTCATTTTGGGGCGACCATCCTAATTCCTGCAGCTTAGCGGTACTTAATCTTAATTTTGTTTCTGGGGCATACCCCATATTATCATTTAATCTAAACTCCACACTTATATTAGGATTAAAGTTATCTCTTAGAAGTTCAGCCAATCCCCTTGCAGAAATATAAGTATCTGCATTTGCTATATTATACGCATTGCCTTTTTCACCTTTGAGTAATATATAAAGTATCGCTGAAACACAATCTGTAGTATAACAATAGGGTCTTGCTGCTCTACCTTGAGTATGTAAAATAATATTCTGGCCTTGGGATGCAAGCCGACAAAATTGTGTGATAACACGGTTATCCGTACTACTCACATTAACCCCTGTAGTCTGTGTCAAGCGAGCCACCATTATATTCAAATTATACTCAGCCGCATACAACGCACATAAATTTTCAGCAGCACGCTTTGCCATCGGATAACTACTACGTGTCGCCATTGGATCTAAATAGCCTTGAACCTCTTCTGTCACAAAGTTTAAATCATCCAGGATAGTACCATACACTTCCAATGATGATAAATAGACAAAGCCTTTTACCGGAAAACACCTTACATACTCCAATAAAACTTGCGTACAATTAACAATCGTATTAAATGTTTCTACTGGCTTTTCGACAAAAAATTTACTTGAAGTAGGGGCTGCACAATGTACGATGAAATCCACTTTACCAATTTCACTATAATCAAATGAAGACAAATCGCACTCTATAAAATGTATATGAGTATGCTCCTCGCTTTCATACATATCTTGCGCTTTGGCTTTACAGCGTACAGGTGCGACAATACGAATATTCCTGTTTAACGCTAATAAACAATGTATTAAAGTAGAACCTATCAGTCCTGTTCCTCCTGTAATAAGAAAAATTGTATGACCAAGCTGTGCGGAAAGCCCAAAAGATCTCACAAACTCCTCTATATCTTGTTTAATAAGTTGATTCATAAATTAAAACCCAAAAATTTGTTGATTCTCATGCACCTCTACCATAGCCCTAAATATAAAATAGTCGGTAGGAGTCGTAATTTTAATATTCTCCATAGGCCCCTCTATGGTTGCCATCTTATACCCAAAATAACTCATCATAGAACAAGAATCTATAAAAGTAATGTTACCATTTTCTTTATTCTTTCTATGGATACTTAGGATATCCTTTAAATAGAAGCTTTGAGGTGCCCGGGCCAGCAGGCAAGAAGAACGATCGGGAATCACCATTTGTCCCTCCTCTTTCTGGATGACAAAAGTTTCTATGGCAGGTACGACAGTTATGGCACTTCCTTTTTCATGTACTTTTTCAATATTCCGTGTAATTGTCTCATCCACGATCAAAGGCCGGACCCCATCATGAATAAGCACCACAGCATTCTCCTCACCCTTATCTTTGCAATAATCCTCCACGGCACAAAGACCTCTATAGATAGAATCTTGCCCAGAATCACCTCCTGACACAATTTTAACCACCTTGTTGATCTCAAACTTCTTCAACATTTTTTTCAAAAAAGGAATCCACGATTCAAGGCATACCACTACAATACCATCAATCAAAGGGTGATTGTCAAAAAGTTCAAGCGTATAAATGATAATAGGTTTACCCCTTAACTCCAGAAATTGTTTAGGTTTAGACCTAGTATTCATTCTTACACCGGATCCTCCCGCAAAAATGACTGCTATATTTTTCATGATTAACAAAATATGAAAGCTAAGCTTCTATTAATTTTTCCAATAAAGCCAATTGACTATCCATCGTATTTTCCGGAAAGAGTGCTTCTACCTCTTCAAAAGACAATCTCTTTCCTTTCATTTGCTTACAAAACTCACTCACTCGCTCTACCGCATCCGCATCATTAGGACCAATATTAATACCTAAGGGGTATTTCTCTATCATTGCATAATGAACGTCTTTCAATTGATAGAAATTAATGATCGGGCGACCTGTAGAAAGTAATTCCATCATTTTACTAGGAATTTGCAACTTAACATTATTTCCTAAATTAATCAAAACATCAAATTCATTAGTGAGAATTTCATTATATCTCTCCCTGCTCACCGCAGGGTGTAACCTAATGGATAATGAGAGATATTTAGTAACAATATCATTACAATTGGAATAATTTACAAACATATCCAATGTAATATTATGTATCTGAGATAATATATTCAAACAGTGTTTAGGATTTCTCTTATCTCTTAAAAACATTCCAGCATATACCAACTCTATCTTATCAGAACGATCATTCTCCTTTCGAATAACAGTATAAGGTATTTCACTAAGAACATATTTCATTTTAAATGTTTTAGATACTGGTTGTTTGAATTCTGTCAATGCCAACTTATAAATTTCCTCCGTAAAGAGATTAAAATCTGCGGTATCATACGCTTCTTTTTCATTATAGAAATTCTTTTTCCAACGATGCTTTTTAAAAGGGACCTGTCGATATTTTGACGGCTGAAACGTAAAAGGATCCGTATAATAGCCAATCCATTTCACTTCAGGATGCTTTTTCTTAAACTCCTTCGCAGCAAAAGAACAGCAAATAGGATCCGAAACACTAATTACGGCATCAAATTGTTTTTGTAAATGTAATTTTTCCAATCCATTATAGAAGGCCTTCAAACTCCATCTAATAGGCGAAGGATAAGCATAAGGTGTCATAAACAAAGACCTAATTCTAAATAGGTTAATAGCCAAATTATTAATAAAAACATGTTTTCCAGATTTAATATTATCCTTACATTTAATTCTCCATCTCCATAATAAACTTGAGACTGGATAAACAACAATGGCTTCATCATCCAAATCGGCATATTCACATTGATTAAGCATATTAATAATAGTAAATGAATGTTTATGCTTAAGCTTTTGTATAAATTTATCCATACATGAAGCTGCTGCCGACATATTAGGGTAATAAGAATCTGTTACAATAGCTATATTCATTAGTATTTATTACATTTAGAAAATTTGAGAAAAAATCGTTTTAAATACCGTATACCTACCTATCCAGACAGGACTACTAAAGAAGCTCAAATAAGTATATAGTATTAACAAGACATATATAAAAAGAAATATATATCGCAAAAGATAGTGATTTACATATTTATATATTACAGGAAATGCTAAGATTTGATATGCGATAAAATAATACGAAACTCGTGATATCAACGGGATAACCGAAGAAAACGGATCAATTAGAAATGGAGCAACAGATAAAGCAACCAAAGGCTTACGTCCTTGTCCATCTTCAGATTTATCAAAAAACAAATATCTAAGAGCTAAAAAAAAAGGAATTAAGCCAAACACATAACCCATTCCAAAAGTTTCTACTTCTGTACTATCTCCATACTTCATTGCATAATCAGCAACTTCTTCTATAACCATTAATGACAATAAAATATCACTCATCAATGAAGACATCATCCATAAAGAAGCAAACACAACAATTATACTTAATACGAGAAACTTACCATTTTTCATGGGAATAAATCCCAAAAAAGCAAACGGTAATAAGAAAAATGCAGACTTATGAATATTAACACATATCAACAACACTAAAACAGTCTTAACCCACTTCTTTTCTACTATCCATTGCCAAGACCAAAGAAATACACAAACGACTAATCCTTGGCGCATCATGGAAAAATTCAACAAATACAAACATGTGGAAAACAAATAGATAAATACAGCCATTGGCCACCAACTCTTCTCAACATATTTCTTAATGGTTTTATATACAATTACATTCTGAAAAATATTAAGTGCGGCTACCATCATAAAAAAGCCCCCGATAGGTTTGAAAAGATATGACAACAAAACCCAGCCCGGTTCTTTGATATATTCATCTGTGACAACACCAATCAAATCAAACGAATATTTCGTATCTATCTTATAATCATTCATATAAGCCATATAATCATTTCCATAGTCATAATGAATACACCCTAGAAAAGTAACCAACACAAAACCCCACCTCATGCCATTAGGCATGATTTTCTTGGATTCTAAAAAGGTTAGTAATAAAGCTATGAATGAGGTAAAAACGACAATATACATATATATTTGTAATATAAGATATTCTTTTTATCTAGTTATAAGAATACTTACATGTTTTTTTAATCTAATACCCGATGGAAAGCATTCACATTTTTCTTCCGATCAAACTTCTTAGCCAACAACAAAGAGCCCTCCTCTAATCGTTCTTTGAGAAGAGACCTTTCACGATCTATATTTACAATTGCATACTCAAAACATTCTTGATCTTTAAAAGGAAACAAAATGGCATACTTACCATCAAAAGAATACTCTTCCGACTCTTCTGTTCGTGCCGCAATTATGGGTGTTTTTAAAATGACGCTCTCCGCCAATGCTAAGTTTGCATGAGGTATCGTAAAATAGCTCAACACACAGTAAGATTTTTCAACAATATCTTTGATCGCATAAGTAGGAGGAACACATACAATACGATTATCCCTATTAATCATCTTTTGCAATTTGACACTCAATACCTTATAACCTAAAGTGAGCAATATTTTTTTCACAACTCCTTTGAACCCCACAAAAATATCCTGTGCATTTGCTCCTAAAATAAGCAATCTACAATCATCACCACAACATTTAGAGAAAGTCTCAACGACTTCTAGTGCCCCTTTTATCTGTTGAAAGCCACCAGTAAACAAAAAGATTTTTTTATTCTCTACATCCTCCCCCATCAATTTATTTAGATCATGTTCCTCATAACGATTCGAGAAGTCTATCCAATCATATACAATAGTTGTTTTATGAGCAGCTCGTGAGACCATATATGCACTATACTGGTTAATAGCAACAATCTGATCCGCATAATTACAAATATTATTTTTAAACAAACCTAATTGAATCTTATGTTCTTCCATAGGCCAATGTTCACGTATATGAATTATTGTTTTGAGACCTAAATCCTTTCCCAGTTTCAGATAAGGATTTAACATCGAATTATTCAAATACAAAATATCAGGTTTTATTGTTAATAAGACCTTCCGAAATTTACGTATTGATAGTAAAATACGTAAATAGCACCATAATGTCGATAATTGAAACAACGATTTATTATAAGGAAAAGCCGTCATCCCATGAAAGAAATATACCTTTATCCCCAATTTTTCTATTTCAGAAACTAAAGGTCCATTTTCTTGAAGAAGTACAACAGGCTGAAACTTTTCCTGATCTACTTCTTTAAGTAAATTCAACAAACAATAACTACCACCACCTATACTAGATACATGATGGACAAATAATATTCTTTTCATAAAATCATTCAAACCTTAAGAAAATCTCACCCTCATTTCTAAAAACAGACAATCGTTTATCTACATCATCCCAATCTATTTGACCATTCAGAATTAACTCTTTCAAATTATTATCAGCAATCCTATCTACCAACCCTAAACGATTCAACAATGTATAAAAACGATCATTCATTCCTAATCCGTTTCCATTTTCTATATCAATCACAAATGGTATATGGAATAAAATAGCCATTATCATCCCATGATAAGAGTTAGTAATTAGCATCTTTGAATAACGAATAAGTCCCAGCCACTCTTCCATCGAATAAACTTTATGAACATCATCTATAATAACTGAATTAGGAAATACTATATTCAACGATCTCCGAATCATATAAACACATATATAATCCTTCAAATGAGAATAATCTTTAATAGTAATATTCTCAAATAACATATCTCCCATTAAAACAGTTGGATCTGGAGTGACAAAAGACTTTCCCTCATATTTCAATTGGCTTAAAATATGAAGTCCAGAGTCTTCACGAACCCCAATTTTATCAAAAGATTGGATATAAGTTGAAGCTACATTTTTAGCATCAGATGGATAATCTACACATCCAAAACTAACAGAAAAACCGATCTTTTTACACTTAGATTTAGGAAAATACAAATAATAAGCATATGTATTTTTTCCTTCTCCCATTGTTGTAAAATAGGGATTCAATATTTGATCACTACCACTGATCAAGACATCGTAGTCATTCGCTATTTTTGAAACTTCATCTTGACTGAATAATCGTTTTGTCTGATGAAGAAATATATCTCTAAATACTTTAAGTTTCTTTTCCTTGAGGCAATTAACATAAAATCGTCGAAAACGCAGAATTAAAATGGGATGCTTCAATATATTCAATAAAGATATGTCATAGTTTTTAGGCTTGTAATTTATAATACAAACCTCATGACCATGAGCCGATAGATACTCTTGCAAAGCATAAGATTGCAATACGGCTCCATAATTGGTTGCCCAGTGAAAAGTCAATATGCCTATTTTCATAATTTCAAATTACCTCGGATATGAATTTTAATAAAGCCTCTCACCCTTTTTCCTAACACACAACTCAAAATCATTCTTAATCTTGCCCTATATCCCAAACGGGTTAACTTCTCAACCCGTCTAGTTAGTGTATCTCCCGTCTCTGAATAAAAAGAGCCTCTTTTTTTTACTAAACTAACAGATCTTTCAATAGAGGAGTTATAGCGCAGAGCATGTTCATATTCAACCAAATAACAATCAATCTCTATCTCTTGAAAACAGACTGTACCTTTCTCGGTGTTTATCATCACCAAACTCATTCCCTTATCGTCATCTATTTCCGGCATTACATACTGTACGCCCCAAAAATCTCCGATCGTAACATCACTCCCACTCTTGAAACTTTTCGTTGGGCAAGCATAACAACTCGGACGCAAATACAAATCCGCAAGGAAACCTCGCATGAAAATATTCTTGTCTAGAGGCTCTGAGAGCAAAACTGAATTTTTTGCTCCGTGCCCATTGGGCACGGAGAGGGTGAGAGCAAAACTGAATTTTTTCCAACCTAAGCATTTGTCCCTAAACAAGATACTCTCTATACGAGCATCTTGATCTTTTATATCAGGGTGAGACAAAACTGTATTTTTTCCACCGCACTGACGTGCGGTTTCCTCCTTTAGGTATTCCCGCCATACGCCCGGACTCGGAACACCATGACAAATAAAATCTACCGTCAAAAGATAATCATATTCTTTCCGCAAGAAACGTTTCAAACCGGCTATCTGGCAAGGTGTACCGGAGAACAGTACCTTACGACCAGCCTTTAAGAACAGCTCCGCTTTTTGATAGCAGTTCCCTATCCGGCTCTGCACGTACTTGCTACCTCGAAAAGCAGCCAGCCCCTCTTTTGTCTCCGTATAATCATGAACTACAGACCAGTCCTCATCAAACTTTGCCCCAAACACAACACCATTCTCATCTATTACCCTTTCCGCTAATGCGGTAAATGCACCCCCGCTAGAACTTGATAAACGGATTTTATCATCTTTGTGTTTCACCGCATAAACCACCAATGGTTTACGCTTCTCCCCTTGATAAATCACAGGGCATACTTTTTCACACAAACCACAATCAATACAAACCTCCTTATCTACCTCCGGATACAAAAAGCCCTCCTCATCCTCACACATCGTTATACAAGACCTCGGACAACGCTGTGTACAACTGTTACAGCCGCAACAGTCTTGCTTATTTATAAGATGTATCATAGCTTTTAAAATGCAAGTGTTATTTATAACGTATTGTTTTATACACTTGTCTCAACCATGCCCCAACAAGCGTTTTAGAAAAAGAGTCAATCCAATTTCGAACCTCAAACTGACAAGGGATAAAACAGAACCAACTAGCCAGAGGAATAGGGACATTCGAAAGTTTTAAGGCTTCATAAATTTCCTTATAAAACACATTGTTCTTTCGATGTCGCAACATATACGCATAATAACGTGTCCGGTACTTCATATAGATTTTCCGATCATAACAGAATCGGACATTATCAAGACCTCCTGTCGCCTCTAAAGCCAACATAGTACGCACACATTTTTCACACTTACAACAATTTATGCCTGGCTTTCCACTTAAACAAACATATAAAGATTTCATTACTTCCGGCTTTGTTCGAATCAAAGCTGTTTTTTCTACACGTGTCATCGTTGAACAAGACGATAAAATTTCTAATGATCGAGTAGAAATACAACTTAATAAAAACACATCATAGTATGCCGGATCTGAAAATTCTGCTTTAAAATCAAAGACAGGGTATCCAGACGCATAATAATAAGTCCGAAAATAGTTTTGAAATAAAAACAAAGCCGAACAGGTCAAATAAGTATGCGCTGATAAAAAATCATACTGCATGATATTACTAATGTTCGAATCCAGAGAAAAAAAATTAAAACCATGCCTATTTGCAAAAGATATTGATTGAGCTAGATACTCTTTATAACGATCAGAATTATTATCCTCATGACCATAATAGCCTGTATTAAACAAGGTAAGAGTATCGACTCTAGATTCTGATACTTGTTCATCAATCCCATGATAAATAATAGTACTTAAAGAATCGACTCCACATGAAATGCCAGTTCCTACATGTTTTCCCGAAAATTGTTCCACACTCGATCTCGCTTCAATTCGAATTGGTTTCAGACTAGTGTTAACCTTACAAAGGAATGGGATCAAATACTTATTCAATTTTAATAATAAGTCATATGAGACAGGAATATCTGAAACAATAGTATATCCTCTTTCCATTGCATAAAGCAACACCCCTACAATTATGCCATCTGACACAGACACTGTCAAAAATCTCTCATAATCAGATGGAAATGAGAACCACAACAACGATTCTATCCCTGCAATATTAAGAGGTATTGAAACTTTTGTTACATCTGATTCTGTTACAACTGAAGCAGAAGATATTTTTATTTGCATAACAGCTAAATTTAGATAATCACCCTTTCAATTTAGATAAAACAACACTATTTATTTTTTGACGAAGTTGATAATCTATACCAATTGTATATGCTAATAACACAACTACAGCCAATGAAAAAAAAGAAATAGACACCAGCCTTATAACTCCCGCCTCAAGCTCTCTATATACACAATAAACAATCAAAGAAGATAGAACAGAGACAATAAAGCAGCGACCATAAATATTAAACAAATAATTCTTTATTGAAAAAGCCATATAACGTTTCAATAAATATACACTTACAAATTCCGACAACGCCAAACTGATATTAGCAGCCCAAAACACAGACTCAGGAGAGCCTCCAAGTTTCAAGAATACATGAGCTAACGGAAATGCAGCACAAAGTATTAAACCAACCATTACATTGGAACGTAAAATATGACCTGTAGCATGAAAGACCGCACTTCTAGGCATTTTCAAAGACTGAATTAAACAAAGTATCATAATAAGAATCAAAAACGAACCTGTATAATCCGGATACACTCCCAACCACAAAGACAACACAAAATCACGTTCAAGGCAAAGTGGTAGCGAGATCATCAACAATAGATAGAAGGATATCCAACTACTACGATATACCAAACACATCATCTCATCTATTTTCCCCTCCGCATACAGTTTGATGATTTGCGGACGAGCAGCCGCAAAAAAATTATTAGAAAACTGCGAAACTGCCCCTTGCACTTGATAAGCGATAGCTCGTGCCGCATTGACTGCTGGACCAAAAAATATATTCAAAAGCAAATTCAGACCCTGTCCTTGCGCTAATACAGATATAACACCAATCATATCTGAACCTGCGTAGGTAAACAGTTCTTTAAACAAAACCATATCTTTACAAAACAGCAATTTACATTCTGAATAACGCCTACAATAGAACCTATAAGCCAACATCACCATTATTTGGATAAGACATAACAGTAAGGCATAAAAAACTAATTTATCAAAAGGAGAAATCAACAAAGCAAAAACGACAGCCAATTTGAGCAATGCCTCCACCAATCCTATATACGCATATATCTTCATATCTTCATGCGCTATTATACATGCGTTATAAGGCACTTGAGTTAACGAGAAAAAGGTAGTCAATATGGATATTTGAAAAACCCAAAAAGCAACATTTATCCTTGGTTCAGGGATAACTAGTTTATAATAAAACAACCATAGACCAGCAGTCTCACATAGTATCATTATCAATAAAGCAATCGTACCATGCGCAAATAAAGCTACGTTAAAAATACGATTTAGCTTATCTTGATTTTTTCTTCCTAGCTCAATTATGATATATCTTGAAGTGGCACCTCCTAAAGATCCACAAAGCGAAGAAAACATAACAACTAATCCACCCACTATATTATAGATACCATAATCCTCTACTCCTAAATAAGATAATAAGACACGTGATATATACAGGTTTACTCCCATTATCAGAAGCATCCTGAAATAAAGGAATATAGTATTCTTAGCTATTCGCTTACTATAAGATTGCTCTGCCATATAGAAAATATTCTAACTTTTACCCCTAAGCACACCGCCACGCATACGCTTGCACCAGACGGGAAGGGACAAGAAGTACGCCTCCAATCAAGGCATACTCCTTCCATCAAGGAACTTTTGATACACCCTAGCCGAGTTCTCCGTAAAAAATGTATTGAATTTAATGTGGGTTTGTAACTAATGTGTTTTTTATCTGGTGCCATATCCGCAAGGCACCAAAGCATTCCAATTCCTTATTCGATAACCCAATCCCCCAACGTATGCCGCTCACTATCAAAATTAATCCCAACCTTTACGATCGGCAACCCACAAAGAGCGAAGCGCTCCGGGTAATTGCGCAAATTGATTTGCTCAAGGGCTATATCCGCAGTCTTGTTTAACTTCAATTCCACGACATAGAGTGTTGTCGGTGTGCGCATCACCATATCCACACGGCCTTTCGGGGTACGGACTTCCACGTCCACATACATTCCTAGCAGGCTGAAGATCGTGTAAAGCAAGGACTGATAATGGCCCTCGTAATCCGTATTGTCACATTGGGGGATGGTGGACAGGAAGGTCTGCAACAGACGCAGGGCATCGTCCATCCGCTCTCCAGAGATCGCCTCGAAAAGAAGGGCTACCGTAGTAAGTCCATCCGCTGTGTATTGATGCAAATAATTGGGCAATAAACTCTTCATCAATCCCATACGTACCTCCTTGTTTGGGATGTCGAGCGTGTACAAATTCGTGAGCGAGGAATAATCCTTTATTGTGATGTAACCGCTCTGATAGAGCAATGGCGTAATATCGACCATCCGTTCCGTGGGTGCGTCAAACGACTCTGCCAAAAACTTGCGTGCGCCTATTTGCTGGGGTTTCACGTGATACTTGTTCAGCATCTCGATCAAATAGGTGGGCGTACCGCTACCGAACCAATAGGAATTTAGTTTACTGTCGGTCAAGGCGTTCAACAGGCTGAACGGATTGTATATATCGGGCGAGGGCCACGTGAAATGGTAACCGTCATAATTCGATTTCAAGGCACCCAAGGCACCCTCCGGAGTAACGCCGAGGTTGTCGGCCAAACGACCGATATCCTCGCCCATCTGCTCACGCATTTCCTCCTCCGTGATGCCACAGAGCGAGGCGTACTCCGGGAGCATGCTGATATTCTTGATATTGTTCAACTCGCTGAAGATGCTCAATTGAGAGAACTTCGTGATACCTGTCAAGAATACGAAACGCAAATAAGGATCGCAGGCTTTCAGCGGACTATAGAAGTTACGCATCACGTCGCGAAGCTTCGGCAGCTCCTTCTCCTCATGCACCACGTCCAGCAAGGGAGCGTCGTACTCGTCGATCAAGACAACCACCTTTTGACCGGTCTGGGCGTAGGCACGTTTGATGAGACTTTCCAGACGTTGGTTCGTATAAATAGCGCTCTCATCACGTCCGTATATCTGCTCGTAACCATACAATTTCCTCTCCAGCTCACTCAGAAGCCGATCCTTGTCCATATGCTTCGCCGTACTCATGTCGAAATGAAGCACCGGATACCTTGTCCACTCCTTCTCCAGGTGCTCGATGGCCAAGCCCTCGAACAATTCCTTTCGCCCCTCAAAATAACTATGGAGCGTAGAAGTAAGCAACGACTTCCCGAAGCGGCGGGGACGGCTCAAGAATATATAACCAGACGCACCGTGTGTCATTCGGTAGACCAATTCCGTCTTATCTACATACACATAATTCCCCTCTCTCAATTTGGAGAATGTCTGTATCCCTATCGGATATAATCGCCGCCCTTCCATCTTCGTCTCTGTTTATTGGTTCGTCAAGACAAATATAACGTTATTTCCCTAAACGATCAATTTTCAACCCTCTATTTTTCTATTCCACGCCTCATCGCCCTATACACCTCCTTGAGCGCCCCGGCCCCATACCCCATGAACTCCGGTTCATCCATCTCTACGCATAGTTCTTGTACCAAGCGGGTCAGACTCTGGGGATTGATACTCTTTTTTTTTCGCTTTGCTGTAGGTGGCGGTGCCTACGTGGGCCTCCGCACAAAACTCACGGATGGAGATTCCTAACCGCTTACGTGGAAATTCCACTAACTCATCAAATAAAATCTGGTTCAAATCTAAATTTTCCTTCATACTATGCTAATTTTCATTAAACAATCATCCAATATTTCAGCCTATAGGCTGAAACGCAGAATCAATTATTAGCAATAGCTTTAGAAAATTAATCTGAAATCCTATTGATATGGACCAACAAATGTCTTACTTCCTTCCTCCCATCACCAACACGCTTCCTACCGGGAACTGTACACTACGGGAAGTGTACCGATGGATCACCGAGGATAAATCTCTCGAAACGGTTACCAACGAATTACGCGCCTTCATCCGGGAAGGCCGGATAGCGGAATACCGCCAACTCAAACAGCGACAACTGCCGTTCGTAACGCCCCACGGCATTTTTTCCCGTCGTAAGAGCGACGCTCTCATCTCCGCCTCGGGGTTGGTAGTGGTCGATATCGACCATCTCGCCTCTCTCGAAGAGGCCGAACAGCTCCGGAACCACCTCTTCGAGGACCCCTATCTCGGGACCCGCCTCGCCTTTGTCAGCCCCGGAGGACTGGGAGTGAAACTTTTCATACCCGGAGACGAGACCGTTCGATGGGCCATGAGTTACATACAGCTCCTGTATGCCGACACCTTCAAGGGTGAGGTGGATACCTGTGGCAAGGATATCGCCCGCTGCTGTTTCTTGTCTCACGATTCTAACGCTAAAATATTCATACCATGAACAACGATCTTTCCAAACTAGTAGAAGCGGTACGGACGGCCCATGCCGACATCGCCCCCACTTACGCCGAGTATGTACAATTGGCTTTCGCCATCGCCACCGATTGCGGGGAGGCAGGACGTAGCGACTTCATCAGTCTCTGCGAGCCATCGCCCAAGTTCAACGCCCTACACGCCAACAAGCTTTTCTCCAGTGCCTTGCGCACCGGAAACCAGAATGTCCATCTGGGCACCGCTTTCCACTTGGCCAAGCTGGCGGGCGTGGAAATAGGTTTCAAGTTTCAAGGTTTCACGAAACCCTTTTCCTCACACACACGTGTGAGTACATATAATATAGCCGATACGGTAGATCAAGCCCACGAGACCAGCAATCGGGAAACCGAGGCAAACGACGCCCCACTCCACATCGGCAGTGAGCCTTACACCTCCCTGCCACGGCTGGTACCCGGCTATCCATGGCCCTCGTTGCTACGGGACATCCTCGGTTTCGCCGATAATGCCGAGCAGCGGGATATCCTTTTGCTCACGGCTCTCACCGCCCTAGGCGCCACCTTGGGCAAGACGGTGCGTTGCCTCTATGGGATGCATTGGATCTATCCCTGTATCCAGCTCTTCGTGATCGCTCCGCCCGCATCGGGTAAGGGCATCATGGCGTGGCTGCGTAAGTTTATCGAGCCTATCCACCGGGAGATCCGCCAACAAGTGGACCTAGCGATGAAACAGTACCGCCAAGATTTGGCGGCCTATCATGCCTTAGGCAAGGAGAAAGCCAAGATGGAGATGCCCCAGATGCCTAAAAACAGTATGTTTATCATCTCCGGCAACAATACCGGGACAGGTATCTTGCAAAATATCATCGATTCGGACGGCACCGGTATCATTTTCGAGACCGAGGCGGATACCATCACCACCGCTATCGGGGGTGATTACGGGCATTGGAGCGATACGCTCCGTAACGCTTTCGACCATGCCGGGCTCTCGTTCAACCGACGGACCGATAACGAATACCGGGAATGCGACTCCACCTTCCTCTCGATGGTGCTCTCGGGTACGCCCGGACAGGTAGCGCCGCTTATCCCCTCGGGCGAGAACGGGCTCTTCAGCCGTGAGGTCTTCTACTACAAATCGCAGATCCGGGAATGGATCGACCAATTCTCCGTCGACGAGGTAGACGCCGAGAAGGAATTCCACCGGATGGGCTACGAGTGGAAGGCCACGATCGATCAGCTCAAGTGCCGGGGTACCATTACCTTGCGCCTCGACGAGCGGCAACAAGCCGCTTTCAACGACAGCTTCGTACGTCTTTTCCTGCGTGCCCGGCAATCCAACGGGCAGGAGATGAACAGTTCCGTGGTACGCCTCGCCATCAACCTCGTACGTTTCATGGAGGTGGTAGCCATGCTTCGTGCCTTGGAACAACCGGAATTACTGCTGCCGGCCCAAGGCATCAACAGCGACAACCTAAAGGACAAGATCATTGGAGGCTGGGAACTCCATATCACCGACGATGACTTCGCCGCCCTTCTGACAATGGCGGAGCCGCTCTACCTCCACGCCACCCATATCCTCTCATTCCTGCCTACCGGCGAGATCACCAGCCGAGGCCTCTCGGAAAAGGACAGTCTGCTCAGCTCCATGCCGGACGAGTTCACCACCGTCCAATGGATGGAGGCCGCCGAGCATGCCAACATCCCCAAGAACACCGCCAAGACATGGCTACGCCGACTATGCGACTCCGGAGCCATCCTGCATGGCGAGCATAAAGGGATTTATTTGAAACCCTTATAACGTACGTACGTGTGTGTGAGGAAAGAGGGTTCATGAAACCTTGAAACTTGAAACTCTCCTATAGTCATTTTAAAATTCAATACAGATGAAAAAAATAGATCTCGCCCGTCAATATTGCCTGACAGGCACCCCTTCGAACGCTTTGCATAAGTTGAACCGATATATCCGTGACGTGAAAGGACTGAAAGAGGCCCTTATCCGTCATGGTTATCACTCGAAAGACCGCTCCATCACGCCGAAGCAAGTACAGATATTCTATGATTTTTTAGGGGAACCCTAAAATTCTTCTCCTAGAGCGAATAGGTGGAAACAAATGGTATATCCGGGCTTTCCGCCTATCGTATCTTTGCTACAGAAACAAAAACATCAACCTTGTCCCCTATGCGCTACTTTAATTATCAAGAGTTTGAAGACTCCGCCACGGCCCGGCGAGACGGGATCGACAACAGCCTCACCCCGGTGGCCCGGAGGATGGTCACGATCCTAGTGGAAATGCTACTAGACCCGCTACGGCGGGTCTGGGGCAGCCCCATCGTCATCAGTAGCGGCTATCGCTGCCCCGAATTGAACATCCTTATCGGGGGAGCCAAGCACAGTCACCACCTCCTCGGTTGCGCCGCCGACCTGATAGCCGGCTCTCCAGATGATCATCGCCTCTTGTTCCGACTGATACAAGAGACGCACGAGCTGTGCGGACTCGAGTTCACTCAGCTCATTCTAGAGCCCGGCGCCCGATGGATCCATATCTCTTACGTACCCGGCAATCTTCGCTGTCAGGTTATCGATAAAGAAAAGTCGCCTAATTGACTTAAGTCTTTCAAACTGAAGACTTAAATCAAGGAGCACGAAAAGCCAAGTCATCAAGCGTGAGGACTCAACTCATCATCCCCCAAGTTCTTTATGTATCACTTAAAATATCTTACGATTATGTCATTAAACTATTCCATTGCCATGATGGGCAACCCGTTGAAAAAAGAGGAACCCAAGAAAGCCTACGCCAAGGCGCAAACCAACGGCGAGCTCAGTCTAAAAGAGCTATCTACCCTGATAGCGAGTAAATGCACAGTGCACCAAGCCGACGTTTCGGCCGTGCTCATCGCCACCACCGAGTGCATGCTGGAAGGTCTGAAAGCCGGTAAGCAGGTGAATTTCGGCGATCTGGGTGCCTTCCGCCTCCAGATCAATTCCGGGGGAGCGCCGAGTGCCGACCTGTTCACCTCCGACTATATCAAGGGGGTGAACATCCAGTTCGTCCCCGGCGAGGAACTTCAAGTCATCTTCCAAGGCCTCAAGTTCAACCTCGTCCCCACCCGGGCCGCCCAAGCCGCCGTCATCAAGGCCCAGAAGGCCGGTAAGACAACAGTGGATATCTCCGGTAAGAACGGCTCCTCGGACAGCGAGAGCCCGGATGAGATATAACGGGGCACGCTTCGGCGTGCTCATTGATACAGACTTCGTATTATCAACCTTATAAAACAAATTTAAATGAGTGAAAAGAAGAAAACCAACGTTTGGAGCGTAATCATCAAAGTAGTCATCGCCATAGCCACCACCATCGCCGGGGCCTTAGGCATCAGTGCTTGCGCTTTCTAACGCCTTATCCAAGACCTCGTACTTGGAGTGCCGGCTTTTGAACTCGGGGACGATCGCCTTCATCTTGCCCACGATGGCCATATCGTCCCTCGAGCGGCCTAGGCCGACGAGTTCATCTATATCTTGGCAAACCGTATCATAATCGTACTCCCGTACCTTGGCGATCTTGATCTTCGGATGGAAGGTAGGCAGCGTGATCTCCTCGTCGTTCAGTACCTCCTCGTACAGCTTCTCGCCGGCACGAAGACCCGTAAACCGGACCTCTACGTTCTTGGCGCCCGAAAGCTGAATCATACGTTTCGCCAAGTCGATGATACGCACGGGTTTGCCCATGTCGAAGACGAAGATCTCCCCACCGTTACCCATCGTACCCGCCTCCAATACCAACCGGCAGGCCTCCGGGATCAGCATGAAGAAACGGATGATATCCGGATGCGTCACTGTCACGGGACCGCCCTTGGCAATCTGTTCACGGAACAATGGGATCACGGAGCCGTTAGAACCCAGCACGTTGCCGAAGCGGGTCGTAACGAACTGCGTCACGCCTTCCACATGGCCCTCCTTGATCGCTTTGTCGAGGCTCTGCACGTAAATCTCGCAGATACGTTTCGAGCAACCCATCACGTTCGTGGGATTCACCGCCTTGTCCGTGGAGATCATCACGAACTTCCTCGTGCCATACTTCACGGCCAAGTCGGCGATCACACGGGTACCGCCCACGTTGTTACCCACACTCTCGCAAGGATTATCCTCCATCATCGGAACGTGCTTATAAGCCGCCGCATGGAACACGTAGGCGGGGCGATGCTCCGAGAAGATCTCCTCCATGCGAGACTTGTTAGCGATGTCCGCCACCAAGGTATAGGCGTTGATATCCCGCCAATCCCTCGCCATCATCAAGCGGATATCGTGCAAGGGAGTCTCCGCCTGATCTACCAAGATCAAGCGATCCGGAGCGAACGAGGCGATCTGGCGCACCATCTCGCCACCGATGCTGCCGGCGGCTCCCGTTATCAGGATGCGTTGACCACGAAGCAAGCGGCCCACCGCCTCCATGTCTATCTCTATCTTTTCCCGGGGAAGCAGATCCTCGATCTCAACCTTCCGGAGTTGTGTATGCGTCAAATCGCTCCTGCCATCCCATTCTTGCGCCGCCGGGGTCACGTAGATCTTGATCCCCGCCTCCGCCAAACGGGCCACCATATCCGGCTGTTCCCGGATGGAGTCGCTCTTCAAGGGGGAGACGAAAAGGATCGTCGCCCGCTCCCGGCGCATCGCATCGATCAGCTCCTCATCGAAAGGGTACACACGCACTCCCATCAATATACGATTCTGCATGTTCCCGGCCTCCGAGACGAAGCCTGCCAGCACGTACTGTGCGGGATCTTGGTTCTGGATGCTCTTCGCCAAACTGATACCGCCCTGCTTCACGCCGAAGATAAAGGCACGCTCAGCCTTCGACTGGCGAAAGGTCGTCACGTAGAAATACTTCACGAACACACGCATCGCCCACATCAAGCTCATCGCCAGCAGGGAGGATAGCACAAGGTCTCGTTTACGGATATACACCAAGTAAGGCGAAAAATCCGTAAACTCTTGGAAGGTCACCACGCAAACCACACCGAACAGCACGGCGAAGCCCACCCGTTGCAAATCCACGAAGGAAGAGTAACGAATGATGCCCGAATACGTACGGAACAGCCTAAAGCCCACCAGATAAGGCACTAGGCAAACACCCCACGTGAGCGACAGGTGCCAAAAGATGCCCATCGTGGCGAAGATCCCGTTATTCAAGGCATATACCAGCAAGCCTGAAAACAGGATCACCAAGCAATCCAACAGGATAATGCTCCAATACGGCAACGCTTTCCTTGAGAAATACCACGTTGAGAGTTTAGAAAAAAGGTTCATCATGAATAAAATTTTTGGTTCATGTCAGCTGGGGCAAGCCCTCCACCTCACCGGCATGCCATCTTCGGTAGTCAGTCAAGGAGGATTCGGGGACGGTCAGCACCACGTAATCCGTCTCGTCCCGCCTCAAAATATGTTTACGGGCGTACGAACGCAACGAGCGATCCGTCACGGACACCATCACGATCGGGAACGGGTAGGCGAACAGGCGCAGCGGCGTGATCTCGCTATCCGGGAAGGTGAGACACAACTGATAGGCAGAACGCTCGAAAGCCACCCAATAAGGACCCGTACAATATAAATGGATCGAGGTACGGTTCATGCGCTCACGATCCATGATCTCGTTCAGATGCTCGTTTAGTAACGTAACCAAGCGTATGCCAGAAGGAAGAGAAGGCATGTTTTGAATTTTTAATTTTCAATACCCACGTGTTTTAGCCAGCGGTCGTAGTCGGCTAACCGACGGATCAAGGATAATTTACTCTTCTTCGGGGAGGATTCCCGACTCCACGGATCAATCAACTCGTGCGCACGATAATAATAGATACTGCTATCCGTACAACCATAAAGCGTAAGTAGTAATAATGCCAACGACTGCTCCGCACGGATCAAGGGTAAGAACGAGACGATCGTTCCGATCAACGACTTTTGCCGCTCCTCGTCCCCTAGTATCGTATAGGCGGGCAACAAGAGGGAATAGAGCTTGCACCGCATCACGGCAGAATCCAACTGTAACTCTCCATAGGCACGCAAGGTCTCGGTCGCCAGCTCACGGTCTATAGCCGTAACGCCACCATCCCCCCAATGACGGCCCAACGCCTCATGAAGACCATTTTGTATCCGGGAATTGTCCAAACGGGTATATACATGCTTGCCTTCCTCGGCCAAGCTGATCACCTCATACTCGCCCGGCTGAACACGCAATAAAGGAACCCACATCCAGTTGTCCACGCATACCATTACCTCCCGCTCGCCAACACCGGGCTGTATTACTACACTTGCCTCAACACCTTTAAAACGACCATCCGTAATGCGTATCCGGTCACCTTTACGCAAATAACCCGCTTCCGGCACATACACCGGAAGCTCATCCGAGTAAGAACGGGCCACCCAACGCAAGTTTTCCATCTCACGATCGGAGACAAAAGGATATGAGCCACGGCCATCCACGCTAGGCAGGAAATTATACAAGGGAAAATCTCGTTTCAAACGAAAGATCTCATACACAGAAGAGCGGATAAACACATAATTGTAGAGCAACGGACGGTGAGTCTCCACCAAACGCCCCTCACGGCGATGCATCTCCACGAAAGAGGGGGCGAAAAAATCGAACGTAGGCCCGCCCAAACGCACCCTGCGATCTAACTCCTTCTCCAAACCCTTGGCTGGACCTTTGTGACAAGCGGGAAGAGATAACACATACCATCTTACGGTGTGGACATCACGCAATGGTAAAGGGGGAAGATCATGACCCATAGATACTTCAATGCCATATCAGCACATTCTATTAATACGCTGATAATCTAATACTTAAATCAAATATTCTTTTCTATTCCCGAAAATTTTAAAGCAATAGAAACCATGTCAATATCTCTTCTATCGGGACGTGGAAGATCGGCTACTTGGGAAGTAGCGTAAAAGATAGGAAATGATTATTACCCAGTTGTAGAGACGGAGCGTGCTCCGTCTCCCACTGTCTGGCAGTAATTAAAATACCCATTTGAGGGGATGAGACGGGGCACGCCCCGTCTCTACACGATGTTCGTACGATTTTTTGGGGAGACGTGATGATGCAGGAAATATGAGGTCGTTTCGTCTCCATTGTCGTGCCCATACACCACGAATAGAAACGAAAAATTGAAGAAAGATAAATTCAGAAAACAAACAAAGCCTACACAAAGCCTAAAAATTGTTTGTTATTCGGTGTTTTTTACTAAATTTGCGGCGTGGAAGATTACGCTACTTCCCAAGTAGCCGATCGCCTACCCCACCTTTGATACATTATTATATATGCTCTCGAAGCAAGCCTTGTTCACCGCAGACATCTTATCCAAAGAGAAGCTCTTCAAATAGATTTGCGTCGTCTTGATCGATTGGTGTCCCAGCAATTCGCTGATCATCTCGATCGGTACACCCTGTTCCTTCAAGGTCGTGGCGAAAGAGTGACGGATTGAGTACGAGGTAACCATTTCCGTCACACCACAGGCATTTGCCAGTTCCTTCAAGGAACTGTTGAAATCAGCCAAGGCAGAGGTATATTCCCGGAAGGCCTCTTCACCCGTTTTCGTCCCACTCAAGAAAGTGAATAGATAAGGAGAATCCCGAAGCGTGTCGGTCATTAACGCAGCCAACAACTCCTTGGCCACAGGCTGTATCTCGACCAACATCGGCGTACCCGTCTTCTGGCGGTTATACCTCAAGACACCATTCCGGATATCACTCTTTTTCAAATGAGCGAAATCGACAAACGCCATACCGCAAAACAAGAACATCAAACACAATGCCCGCTGTGTTTTCCGCAGCCCCGAATCATCCAACGGAGCGGTCATCAACAAACGCAAGGATTCCGTAGGCAACGCCTTCTTCTGTTTGCTTTTCACTCCCATGAAAATTCCCTTGAACAAATAACGGGAAAAAGGAGCCTCCCCATTCTCCATCGCCAACCCATACACACGGCGAATCCTACGCATATAGGTAGACACCGTATTCCACGAGCATTCCCGGTCCCGCAAATAGTCTTGATACCTCAAAAGCATTTCCCGGTCGATACGGGTATAAGGAATCACCTCCTGCCCACAAAAACGCAGGAATGAATTCAAGGCATCTTGATAACTCTTGGCGGACGAATAACGTCCTTGCTCTCTCAATCGGGCTATATACATCCGCATACCCTCCGCTAAATCATACTGTTTCATATTTTCACGTATAAAAAAAGTAAATTACAATAAAAAACACGGTTAATTCGTGATTGTCTACTTACATTTGCAGAAAAACAAATACCATGGACAAGATCGTAGAAATAGCCCGGTTCACCTATCCGGCGGATGCCCAACCGCTGATGGCCCTGTTGAGGTCGGAAGGGATAGAATGTTATCTCCGCAATGAGTTAAGCAGCCAGATCATGGCCGGTTACGTAGACGTAGGCGGCGCACGGGTGGAGATTCTGGAAAGCGACGTTCCCCGAGCCATGAAGATCATGGAGGAAGGCGGTTACGACCTGCCCCGGGAAGACGAGCAAGCGGAACCGGTAGAACAAGTCGCCGGATTCGCACGTCATATCCCTTTTCTACGAAAATATCCCTTAGAGAAACAAATCATGATCCTATTCGTCATCATAGCTGTCTTTTTGGCTTTGGTGATTTACTTCGGATCGCTTATTTCCTCAAACTAAACAAATGTAATCAATGGCACGCAGAAAGATAACAAATAGTCAAGCCGTATGTATCACCTTACTATGGGGTGTCTTATGCTACATGCTGCTTGTATACAGCGAAACGATCAATTTCGATGTCATATTTGCCCTTGTAGCCTCCGCTATCATTGTGTTCGTTCCGATCTATAAGAATTTCAAGCATAGAGATGAATAACATTTCGTCGTTTTTTCAAACTTAATATATCTAAATGATATTTTTTACGCATTTTCTCTTTCAATTATTTGCTAGTGTCAAAAATTAGCTTACCTTTGCCACGTCGTTAAACAAACGGCGTACGGATAACAAAATGGTATAACATTCTAAATATAAAATTCAGTCATGAAGGCAAGTGAAGTTTTAGACAACTTGAAAAGAAGATTTCCGAACGAACCGGAATATCATCAAGCAGTATCAGAGGTTTTAGGGACTATCGAGGAAGCTTACAACGAGCATCCGGAATTTGAGAAAAGCAACTTGATCGAGCGCCTTTGTATCCCCGATCGCATTTTCTCTTTCCGTGTAACTTGGATGGACGATAAGGGACAAATCCAGACGAACATGGGTTACCGTATCCAGCACAACAACGCTATCGGCCCGTACAAAGGCGGTATCCGTTTCCACGCTTCCGTAAACCAATCGATCCTTAAGTTCTTGGCTTTTGAGCAAACGTTTAAAAATTCACTGACTACATTGCCGATGGGTGGTGGTAAAGGAGGTTCCGACTTTAGCCCGAGAGGAAAGTCAAACGCTGAGATCATGCGTTTCTGCCAAGCCTTCATCCTTGAGTTATGGCGCCATATCGGTCCGGACACGGATGTTCCCGCCGGCGATATCGGTGTAGGCGGACGTGAGGTGGCTTATATGTATGGAATGTACAAGAAATTGGCTCGTGAGAATACGGGTACATTCACGGGTAAGGGTATCGAGTTCGGAGGTTCCTTGATCCGTCCGGAAGCTACAGGTTACGGAAACGTATATTTCTTGTTGCAGATGCTGAAAACCCGCAACATTGATATCAAAGACAAGGTAGTTTGTGTATCAGGTTCCGGAAACGTGGCTCAATATACGGTAGAGAAATTAATCAGTCTTGGAGCGAAAGTTGTCACGATGTCTGATTCCGACGGTTATATCTATGATCCGGATGGCATCGACCGTGAGAAACTGGATTATATCATGGAGTTGAAGAACTTGTATCGTGGCCGTATCCGTGAATACGCGGAGCAATACGGATGCAAATATGTACAAGGCGCTCGTCCTTGGGGAGAGAAATGCGACATCGCTATGCCGAGCGCAACCCAGAATGAGTTGAACGGCGACGATGCCAAGACTTTATTGGCCAACGGTTGCTTCGCCGTATCCGAAGGCGCTAACATGCCTTCTACGCCGGAAGCTATCGACGCATTCCTTGAGGCCAAGATCCTTTACGCTCCGGGTAAGGCCGCTAACGCAGGTGGTGTATCCGTTTCCGGTCTTGAGATGACTCAGAACGCACAGAAGTTAAGTTGGAGCAGCGAGGAAGTAGACCAGAAACTTCAGAGTATCATGGAAAGTATCCACGAGCAATGCGTAAAATACGGAAAGCAAGAGGATGGTTACGTAAACTACGTGAAAGGCGCCAACGTAGCCGGCTTCATGAAGGTAGCTAAGGCTATGATGGCACAAGGAATACTCTAGGTAATTGAAAATTGAGAATTGAAAATTAGTTAGAGAGGAGAGATTGATGATCATATAAGCGAGGGGGATAGGCTTTGAGAGGCTATTCCCCTTTCTTATTTCCGACGAAGTCCCAATTTTCAATTTTCAATTCTTAATTTTCAATTAAAAAGCGGTATCTTAGTGCCGTAAATCGATAAGTATGATAACAGAAGAACTTAGGAAGCTATACCAATCATATACCGGATCACCGGCAGAGGAAATAACGGAGTTACCGTCATCCGGCTCTAACCGCCGGTATTTCAGGATAAAAGGTCCTGAGACGTTGATTGGAGTTAGTGGCACTTCTATTGAGGAGAACGAGGCTTTTATCTATATGGCAAAACATTTCCGGGGGAAGGGCTTACCCGTACCGCAAGTATATGCCAGCTCGGACGACCATTCATTTTATATCCAAGAGGATTTAGGAGATACGCTTCTTTTCAACGCCATCGAGAAAGGCCGTAAAAGCAGTGTATTCGACGAGGAGGAACGCCGTTTATTACACAAGACGATCACCAAACTCCCCGACATCCAGTTCTTGGGGTCCGACGGTTTCGATTTCTCGTATTGCCATCCGCAAGCCGAGTTCAACCAACGGTCTATCCTTTGGGACTTGAATTATTTCAAGTACTGTTTCTTAAAGGCTACCGGGATGGAGTTTCAAGAAAACCGTCTGGAAGATGATTTCTTGAAGATGAGCGACGTATTGTTACGCAGTTCATCCGCCACGTTCCTATACCGTGATTTCCAGTCACGCAATGTTATGGTAAAGGACGGAGAGCCTTGGTTTATTGATTTTCAAGGTGGACGAAAAGGCCCGGTTTATTACGACGTGGCTTCCTTCCTTTGGCAGGCGAAAGCGAAATATCCGGAGGATCTGAGGAATGAATTACTATCGGATTATATCACGGCCCTACGTAAATATATCCCGGTAGACGAGGCTTACTTCCATAGCCAGCTGCGCCATTTCGTCCTGTTTAGGACCTTGCAGGTATTGGGGGCTTATGGTTTCCGGGGGTATTTCGAGAAAAAGCCTCATTTCATCCAAAGCGTCCCGTTCGCGATCGAGAACCTGCGGCAGTTATTGAAGAATGACTATCCGGAATATCCCTATTTATGCTCCGTCCTTCGTGAGCTTACCGGGTTGAAACAATTCACGGATGATATCCAGAAACATATGCTGGAAGTAAAGGTCATGAGCTTCGCCTATAAAAAAGGAATCCCGAACGACCCTAGCGGGAACGGAGGTGGATTCGTATTCGATTGCCGTGCGATAAATAACCCCGGTAAATACGAGCGTTACAACCATTTCACCGGTTTGGATGAGCCAGTGATCCAGTTCTTGGAGGATGACGGGGAGATCACGAATTTCCTCGAGCATGTCTACCATATCGTAGACGCCTCGGTAAAACGATATATGGATCGTGGATTCACCAATTTGATGATTTGTTTCGGATGTACGGGAGGACAGCACCGTTCGGTCTATTCCGCACAACATCTGGCGGAACATCTTAACACCAAGTTCGGAGTAAAAGTACATTTAGTACATAGAGAACAAAATATAGAACAACTCTTTAACCCTACATTATGAAAGCTATGATTTTCGCGGCCGGTACTGGTTCCAGACTGAAGCCGTTAACCGATCACACGCCAAAAGCGCTTATACCTATCGGGGGCAAACCGATGCTAGAACACGTCATACTGAAACTGAAATCCTCCGGTTTCGACCAGATCGTGATCAATATCCACCATTTAGGCAACCAGATCGTGGATTTTCTGGAGGCGAACAACAACTTCGGTGTCCGGATCGAAATCTCGGACGAGAGCGATTATCTGCTGGATACGGGAGGAGGAATCAAGAAGGCCACTTCTCTTTTATGCGGGAACGAGCCTTTCTTGATACATAATGTCGATATCTTATCGAACGTGGATCTCAAGAAACTATACGATACCCATGTACAAACGAACCCGTTGGCTACCTTACTCGTCAGCCAGCGCAATACCTCACGTTATCTATTATTTAATAAGGAGAATAGACTGTGTGGTTGGCGTAATCATGAGACCGGCGAGGTAAAATCTTACTATCCCTATTTTGACCCGGATCAACACAACGAGTACGCCTTTAGCGGAATCCACGTACTCTCGCCCAAGATATTGGAGCTGATGGAAGAATGGACCGGAAAGTTCTCTATCATTAACTTCTATCTGGCTATTTGCGCCAAAACCGATATCAGGGCTTATATGGCGGATAACCTAAAACTATTGGATATCGGCAAGCCGGAAACCTTGGCCGCCGCCGAGGAATGGCTACGACAAAACATCTAACAAAATATTTCACACATGAAAAAAACTAGTTTTATCTACTTACTCTTGTTGATCGCGCAGGGCCTCAGCTCTTGCCAGCAAGAGAAGACTTTCAAGGTTCTTCAATTCAACATCTGGCAGGAAGGCGCTGTCGTAAAAGGAGGCTTTGACGCTATCGCTGACGAGATCGTAAGAAGTAACGCCGATTTCGTTACGTTAAGCGAGGTACGTAATTATCATCAGACCCGTTTTTGCGACCGGATCGTGGAAGCGTTGCAGCAAAGAGGACAAACGTACTATTCTTTCTACACCGAGGATTCCGGTCTGTTAAGCCGCTACCCGATCACGGATAGCACGACCGTCTATCCCTTGAACGATGACAGGGGTAGTATGTACAAGGCCATTACCCACATCGGCGATACCGAGGTAGCTCTTTACACCGCCCATCTGGATTATCGCAATTGCGCTTATTACGATGCCCGTGGATACGACGGAAATACATGGGACGAGGAACCTCCTGTCACCAATCTGGACACACTCCTATGGTTGAACGAGCAATCTGTCCGTGACGACGCTATCGCTTGCTTCCTGAAAGAGGCGAAAAAGGATCGGGAAGCCGGACGGATCGTTATCCTCGGAGGAGACTTTAACGAGCCTTCCCATCTGGACTGGACCGAGGCGACCAAAGACATGAGAGACCACCAAGGATTGGTTGTTCCTTGGCACGTATCCGTCATGCTGGAGAAAGACGGCTTCAAAGATACGTACCGTGAGATCTTCCCGAACCCTGTAACTCATCCGGGACTTACCTGCCCGGCAGACTGTAAGGATATCGCTTTAGAGAAATTGGTTTGGTCGCCGAAAGCGGACGATAGAGATCGCATCGATTTCATCCATTACGCTCCATTCGAGGGATTAACGCTTACAGATGTATGTATCATCGGTCCGAAAGGTGACATCCTCCGTGGGCAAAGAGAGACGGAAGAGACCTCCGACCCGATCATGACTCCCCTTGAAATCTGGCCTACCGACCACAAAGCAGTTCTTGCCACTTTCCACTTGAAATAAAAAATGGATTCGCGAGACCCGTCTTACCGGCTCGTCTCGCAAATCCACAAACAACTATCTTCTCTTGAAACGCTATCTTTTTATGGTTTCAATACCACGCCAAGACTTTTCTTCCCATCCATCTTAATCGTAATCGGAGCATCAAAACGTACATGACGAAGATATTCCGTCTCCTCTACGGCAGGTTGCGCATTCAAGAACGCCTCATCGAACCAACCATCTCCCTTAAATGGATTAACCGTAAAATAGCCCACTCCGAACGAAGTCAGGTTCTGGAAGAAATGGGTACCTTGACTCGGGTCTACCCGATAATTCTCCAATCCGCATTCCACGATCACCCGTGCGTTACTGATATGCGGCCATTTCACCGGGATACCCAACCAAGAGTCGCTGCTCCCCCATCGACCGGGGCCGACTAATACGTATCCTTTCTCCTGATCGGTAAACGAACGGTTCATCTTCTCGATCTCATAAGCGATCAACTGATTATTGGATGAATTAAAAGCGCCCGTCTTCACATAGATAATATCCTGTACGTCGCCAACGATACCATGCCCCAAAACACTGGTAGAAGAAAGGATGGTTTCCTCGTTCTTCACCAAGCTCAGATCCTCGTCCATAATCTCTTTATTATCTACGATCGGACGGATTTGCAACAGATAGAAAGTCGCCCTTGTATGATCCGACGGGTCCATGTTGACAGCGAACTCAATCTCTACCGGACGGCCCATTTCCTGCTGCCCGATCCGTAAGATCTGATCCAACGTATCCGCCAGCGGGAACACATCATGCTGTAGGATATTCACGAAAGAAAGGATCTTACGACCGCCCGGATAATAACCGTCACGGATAATCTGATCGTACGGATCGTATGTAGAGACAATATATTTCAAGGAACCCTCAGCGTCCGCCTCCTTCAAGCCCAGCTTCACCAAGTTAAAGGCATCATCCACCGAGAAGGCTTCCGCCATATTCTTCAAATCCAAGGCATAGAAACGAGTCTGCGTTTCCCTAAGAGCGAAATCCATCGTACTCATCTGCAAGATGCTATGGGGATGTCGGGGAGAGAAACGCAAGGTTTGCCCGCCATCGACGATATACTTACCCAATCCCAAGGCGATATTCGCGATCCCATCTTCCGCCTTCTCGTTACCGATCGGATAGAAATTCAAGGAACGGGCCACGCCCGACATCGTCGGATAGAAATGATCATTATAACGGGAGCCCACCACTTCTTGCAAGACGATAGCCATCTTCTCCTGATCGATCAAGTTCGAGGTAGCCGTCATATACGCCTTACTATCCTTATAAAAGACAGAGGCATACACCGCCTTGATAGCGTCGCTCACCGTACGGAGCATATCGTATTTCTCCTCGATCTTAGGTACCATATACGTAGAATAGATCCCGGCGAAAGGTTGATAATGCGAATCTTCCAGCAGGCTGGAGGAACGCACGGCGATCGGGCTTTTCACCACATCGAAGAAAGCCATCAAGTCCTCGATTAAACGGGAGGGCAAGCTGGCCCGCAAGAAATACCGGAGGATCGTCTCGTCGTCCGCATCGCCCAGCGCTACCGGATACAACTCGTTCGTCTCCATGAACTCGTCGAAGATATCGGTACAGATCACGACCGTCTTCGGGATATTCACGGCAAAATTATCACTCTCCAGCTTAGGGTATCGCTTCACCATCGCACCGATAAAGGCAAGACCTCTACCCTTACCTCCCAGCGAACCGTCGCCGATACGGGCAAAATTACTATACTCATCAAAACGATCCTTCTGATAAACCGCCACGACACCCGTGTTCTTCATCCGGCGATATTGCACGATCAAGTCGAAAATCAATTTCCGGGCCTCATCCATATCCTTATAGTCACTCACGTCCACATGCTTCAAAACCTCGGCGGGCGGAAACATGGCACGGGAATAAAAGAAACGGGAGAAATGATTCCGGGAGAGATGGTAAACCAGCGAGTCGTCGGGAATCTGAAAGACTTTCTTTTGAAGGTCTTTCAAATCCTTGATGCGCATGATCTCCTCTTTCGTATGCGGATTCAAGATCACGAAATCGCCGAAACCGAAACGCTGCATGATCTTCTTTTTCAAATCCTGCGGATAACTCTTGGAATTCTTATCGATAAACGAGGCGTTCAGTTCCTTCGCGTACACATGGTTGCTGGCCTCCGAAGATTCCAGCACGAAAGGAATGATCAAACCCGTTTTCCGTACATACTGTCCGAACTTATAACCGGCATACGGATCTTTCACGCCATTGTGCATAAAACTCATATCCGAGATAATACCCAACATATTATCCCGATACTGATCAAAAATACGTACCGCCTCCTCGTAATTCCGGGCCAATTTGATCTTCGGACGACCCCGCATACGCAACGTACGCTGGTGATCGTTCAACGCCTCCTTCGCGAACATTTGGCTCTGCTCCAGCACGAACTTATATAAATGAGGCAAAGCGGACGAATAGAAACGAATGGAATCCTCCACCAACAAGATGATCTGTACGCCCACGCTGGCCGTATCGTCCGGAGCGTTCATCTTATCCTCGATCAACTTGATAATCGCCAGTAACAACTCCGAGTTACCCAACCAGCTGAACACATAATCGATAGCGCTCAGATCCTCGTTGGCGATCCGCTTAGACACCTCTTTCGAGAAAGGAGTCAATACAACGATCGGGATATTCGGATAATGCACCTTTATCTCGCTCGCCGCAGCGAATATATCCCGGTTATCCATATTCGGCATGCAAATGATCAATTCGAAGTTCCGGTTCTTCAACTCATTCAAAGCCTCCTCCTCGGTAGTCACCTGCGTAAACCGGGGTGGGTAACGGAGGCTTAAGGAAGTATATTCGTTAAATATCTGCTCATCTACACGCCCGTCATCTTCCAGCATGAAGGAATCATATTTCGTAGCGATAAGCAATACATTATATATACGCTTATTCATTAGATTGGCAAACGGGGTGTCTCTGAACACCAAGTCTTTTAAGTTCGGTATACCGCTCATAATAGATTCTGATAGAATTATTCGAGTCAAATGTAAGGAAAAATAATAACTATTGAAACATGAAAGTACGCATTCTGACTCTAACTGAAGATTTTTAGGTTTTCACTGATAAAAAGTAAGCGAAACTCTTGGCCATTCCAAAGAATTACCTACATTTGCCAACAGAATGTTATCCTTTTAAAGAATATAAATGCTATGAAGACTGAAGTTATTTTATCAGCGCTAGAGGCAAAACATCCGGGAGAAAAGGAGTATTTGCAAGCAGTAAAAGAAGTGCTTTTATCAATTGAGGAAGTGTACAACCAACATCCGGAATTTGAGAAAGCGAAAATCATTGAACGCCTAGTTGAGCCGGAACGTATTTTCACTTTCCGTGTGCCTTGGGTAGATGATAAAGGTGAGATACAAGTTAACTTGGGATACCGTGTTCAGTTCAACAACGCGATCGGCCCGTACAAGGGAGGTATCCGTTTCCACCCGTCCGTTAACTTGTCTATCTTGAAATTCTTAGGATTCGAGCAAACATTTAAAAACGCTTTGACAACCCTTCCGATGGGTGGTGGCAAAGGTGGTTCCGATTTCGCTCCGAGAGGAAAGAGCGACGCCGAGATCATGCGTTTCTGCCAAGCGTTTATTCTTGAATTATGGCGTAATCTTGGTCCGGACAGGGATGTTCCGGCTGGCGATATAGGCGTAGGTGGCCGTGAGGTTGGTTATATGTACGGTATGTACAAGAAATTGGCTCGCGAGAACACAGGTACGTTCACGGGTAAGGGCATGGAGTTCGGAGGTTCTATCCTTCGTCCGGAAGCTACCGGCTTCGGCGCTCTTTATTTCGTACATCAAATGCTGGAGACTCACGGAATCGATATCAAGGACAAGACGGTCGCCATCTCCGGTTTCGGCAACGTGGCTTGGGGTGCCGCAACAAAGGCAACCGAGTTGGGCGCTAAAGTGGTTACTATCTCCGGTCCTGACGGATATATCTATGATCCGGCGGGTATCTCCGGCGAGAAGATCGACTATATGTTGGAATTGCGTAATTCCGGAAATGATATCGTAGCTCCTTACGCAGACGAATTCCCGGGCTCTACCTTCTATCCCGGCAAGAAACCTTGGGAACAAAAAGTAGATATAGCCTTGCCATGCGCTACCCAGAATGAGTTGAACGAGGCTGACGCTCGTAAGTTGATCGAGAACAAGACTTTGTGCGTAGCTGAGGTTTCTAACATGGGTTGTACGGCTGAGGCTGTAGACTTGTTCATCGAGCATAAGCAATTATTCGCTCCGGGTAAGGCAGTCAACGCCGGTGGTGTGGCTACTTCCGGATTGGAGATGACCCAGAACGCTATGCATATCTCATGGACTGCCGCCGAGGTAGACGCTAAATTACATCAGATCATGAGCGCAATCCACGAACAATGCGTAGCTCATGGTAAAGATGGCGAATATATCAATTATGTAAAAGGCGCGAATATCGCAGGCTTCATGAAAGTAGCGAAAGCTATGATGGCTCAAGGTATCGTATAAGAATAAGGTCAGTTTAGGCTAAATAAAAACATAGTTATGAATTCTTTGAACCTTAGTTATGGTTTGAGAATTTCATAACTATGTTTTTTAAGCTCATATCAGCGGACTTTCCCGGGGTTCTTAGCGATAAAATCCTTCCATCCCGTATACTTCTTTTCCGAGATCGGATTATTGGTTTGGAAATAATGACAAACAGCCGCCGCCAACCCATCCGTAGCGTCCAATTGCGGAAGCATAGACTCATCCGGTATCTTCAGATAGCGTTGTAGCATGCCGGCCACTTGTTCTTTCGCCGCATTTCCATTCCCCGTGATCGAGAGCTTGATTTTTAGAGGGGCGTACTCGAAGATCGGGACATCCCGCTCTAAAGCCGCCGCCATCGCTACTCCTTGTGCCCTTCCGAGTTTCAACATACTCTGTACGTTCTTCCCGAAGAAAGGCGCCTCGATAGCCAACTCATCCGGATGGTATTGATCGATCAAGGCCAAGACCCGTTCGAATATCTTACGCAGACGGAGATAATGATCCTCATATTTATTCAATTGCAGGATTCCCATAGCTTCCAGCTTCGGTTTATTCCCCTCGATCTTCAAGATTCCGTATCCCATCACGATCGTACCGGGGTCTATGCCTAATATAATACGGTCCTTGATCATTTAGGTAGCTCTATATCTTCCAACAGGGTAGAGAATCCTGCGATTTTCTCTTTATAACGTCCTATCAAATCTTGCTGCAAGGCTCCGCCTTCCTTACGCACCCACTCATTCAACGAATCGATATCCCTCGTATGAAACTGTACGGAAAAACTTTCACCTTCCTCATTCCGCGAATCCAAGATCCGTCTCAAATAAGGACTATAAAGGATACCGCTCTCGGAGGCTTTCGGTATATAACTATTCTTCAAATATTCCAGACACTCATCCACGATATCCTTATGGATATGAAAAGTCGTATTATAAATTATCATCTTCTTTCCTTTCTCTTGAAATTTCTTATACAAAGATAGCGCATATATCAAGAAAAGCCTTATATTTGCACATGAATTAACAAGACGGGGCATTAGCTCATCTGGCTAGAGCGACAGACTGGCAGTCTGTAGGTGATCGGTTCGAGTCCGATATGCTCCACCAATAATAAATTAAGCGGTTACAAAACAAGTAGCCGCTTTTTTTATTGATAAAAATCGTTTTGTTTTGGCGTTTTGTTGCATTTGGTGACGCAAATTTGACGCAAATAATAACGCTGTTGCGTTCATTGCATTTCCGGTTTAACACCCAGTTTAACCTTACCTCCCAAACCTCGCTAGAACCGCAGCCTTATCAAACAAAATTAGGCAGTTACCTAAAAAGATAACTGCCTAATTTTGTGAGCCGAAAGCCGGACTTGAACCGGCGACCTACGCATTACGAATGCGTTGCTCTACCAGCTGAGCTATTTCGGCAACATTTGTTTCTTTATTTCGGGCGCAAAGATACAGGGTTTATTTGACATCTGCAAGAAGATTCGCTAAAAAATCATCTAAATCTGCATCTAAATCTTTTAATAGAGGATCGTCCAGACGAAGCATATCATCATCGATGAAGAGAAGTTCCTCTATTACAACAAAATCCTCATCGATCAAGCTAACAGAAAGAGGCTTCATGAATCGGGGGACGTCAAAAATATTCTTGGTAGACAAGATCGTAAGAACCGCCTTCACCGAAGCGGCAACCCGCTTATTGAATGCGTTCTCCTCCTCGTTCGAGTTCACCCAATCGAAGATAACGATCTTTTCGATCAAATGCTCCTCATCATCATAAATTTGCAGTTCCCCGCTTTCCGCATCAGCCTGCACATATAAGTCGCTTATAAAATTACCGGACTCATCCTTGGCCAGCTTTTCAACAGCCGACGTAAAAGCGTTCTCGATGAGGGATTGAACCTTTGCCATATTTGCGTTCATATATTAATTCTCCTTTATTCGAATATGCGTCAAAAGTAATAATAATTCACCGAATAACGCCGTTAATCCTCACCAAATTGCACATTTAGTTTCTTATCGGAACGAATTCGTTCGGCCAACGCCTGTACATAGAGTTCCAATAATTTGGTACTCTTATCATTATCACCATTATTACGCTTGAATAAATCGTATGATTTATGAGCCCACTCATAGGCTTCTTTTAAAGCTCCTCTCATCTCATGGCATAGGGCCAGATTAGAGGCCGCCTTCGCCCGGCTTTTCCAGTTTTCCGTACCCCGGTAAAGCCCGGACCAACGATCTTCCGCCATATCCCATTTCTCATTAGCCGCATAAGCGGAAGCCTCTTTCCAACGTGAACCCATTCCGGTAAAGTACCAACGAGTCTCCTTCTCCCAATGAGGAACAAAATTAGCGTAGACCTTCGCCCCGAAATATTTACCGGCCCCACGCAAAGCATTCTCCGGAGAGGGCAATACCTTATCCAAGATCGGCATATAATCCGCACTTTCCGCCCAATAAATACTATCTTTCATATGTACCGTCGCCAGTGGAGCCTCACGATCGGGAACGTAACTGCGTATCACGCCAGCCATCTGCACGTCGATCATTCCCATTACATACCCTTCGCCCAAGGTACCTACGCTTTTCTTCATATCGAACAGCAAGCGGTCGATGGAGATAACCGCATCGGCACCGGTCTCATCGCATAGCGACGCTACTTGCCCTTGGGTAAGTTTCGTATCCAGAAACGCCTGATTATCCTTTCGAACCCCATCATGGTAAAGCAATACGTCGTTAAAATAAGAAGCCTCCACGATAGCCTCCCCTAAAGTACGGCAAGCGTCAAACAGCGCACTATCCGCTTTCGCTTTGCAAGTATCCTGCTTTTCTCCCTGCAAGGTGTATTCGTAACCCGCATCCTCTGGTTGGGGGACGGCATTGTTTACGATAAGTACCTTGGCGACATTCTCAGGAAACGTCACCTCCGCAGGATTATACGTCTCGATACCTACATAATTAATCGTGCTACAAGCGGACAACAAACCCGCTATGCCTATAAAAAGAATGCTTCTCATCTTCATCTATTTAAAAGGGGGCGATTTACGCCCCCACATTATGTCAAATCACTCACAGCCTTGAAATAGCCGATAGACTCCGCGATCCCCAAGAAGGGGTCTTTCATGTCTTTCTCGTATTCCAAGCTACACATTCCCGTGTAATTAACTTCCCGCATCATACGGATCAGCGCAGGGAAGTCGATCTTTCCACGACCGATCTCGATCCCGACTCCCGCCTTCGAAGAATCCGTCACGTCCTTGATGTGCATATCGAATACCCGGGTATGGTATTTCTTCAAGTCGGCGACAGGATCACAGCCGTTTCGCAAGTCATGCCCGACATCCAGACACATACCGATACGGGGGTCTAAATCCTTCGTATGCTCCCAAACGTCCGTAGCATCGGGATACGTCTTAATATCAGGACCGTGCAAGTGGATAGCGTAATGAAAATCATACTCCTTCACTTTTTTATCCACATAGGGTAAAAGCTCGTAATTCGGGACACCGACGATTAACTTCACTCCTACCCGCTTCGCATAATCAAACGCACGATCTATCTCTTCCTCACTCTTCATATAAATAGGACCTACGGCATATCCCGTCACTTTATGGGCAGCGCATTTATCATGAAAAGCCCTAATCTGCTCATCCGTACTATTCAACGGCAAATGGAAATCCTTGATGCAAAGATAATGGATATCTAATCGTTCCAACGTCTTCAACGTCGTATCTAAATCAAAATTAACGAAAGTATATCCCGCCATTCCCAGATGGAACGGGTTTACGGCCTTCGGGGCTTTTGGCTTTACAGGGTCCGGCAAAGCGGCCCGGGCGATCGTGGAGGTACCTAATAAAAGGGCACCCGCCAATCCTTGTTTAAAAAATGTACGTCTTGAGTGTTTCATGGTCTATTACAATATTATATATAATGTATACTGTTTATCTTGGGAAAATAACGCTAAAGGTAGAGCCTACCCCTTGCTGGGAAGTCACTTCTATACGACCGCCGAGCTTTGTGACCAAAGCCTTGGAGATAGCCAATCCCAAGCCGACTCCATTGGTCCATTGCGTCAACTTGACAAAACGATCGAAAACCCGTTCCAATTGGTCGTCCGGGATTCCCTCGCCTGTATCCGTCACATAAAAGCGGATTTCCTGCTCCGTCACGTCATACCCGAAGCAAATATAACCTTTTTTCGTGTGCTTGATAGCATTCGTCAATAAATTAGTGAGGACTTGCGTTAATCTACTCCGATCGGTATAAAGCGTAAAAGGTTGGCAATCATCCAATCGAAGTTCTACATTTTCGGGCATACGTAATAAAATGATACTATAGATATCTTTCATTAAAGCCTTCATTTCATGATTCGCCAAAACGAAAGTCAACGTATTCGACTCGATTTTCGATATATCCAATACGTCTTCTATCAAGCGTTGCAACAATTCATTATTACTTTGTATAATATTGGAGAGTTCATGACGAGTTTCCGCATCTTCCTCATCGGCGATCACCTGCGAGAATCCGACGATGGCGTTCAATGGCGTCCTGATCTCATGATTCATGTTTGCCAAGAACGCAGATTTCAGGTGATCCGCCTCCTCCGCTTTCTCTTTTGCGATCTTTAATCGTATCCCCGCACGATGACGGGCATAGGCGACTATACCCAAGCCCGCACATAGTAACAACACCAAGACAAATCCTCCTCGAAGCATCAAGATACGGACACGCGACTTTTCCGCCTCTAGCTCCAGTTTCTTACTTTGTATCTCTAGTTTTTCCACCTCTCGTTGGGTTTTCAACTTCGCTAAATCCTCGTAATATTTTACCCGCATAATCGAGTCGTGCACTTCTTTAGAATCTCTGTAAGCCCTAGCCGCTTCCATCCCTCTTCCAAGCTTATAATAGAGATCCGCCTTAAAATCCTCCACTGAGACCCAATCACTAAAGCGTTTCTTATCCAAGAGCATTAGTTCCAATTTGTTCGCCAAATCAATGGCCTTCTCATATTTCCCCGCTAAAGCGTAATAATTCATCCAAAGGAATTGAGGCAGGATTTGCTCGGCATTCATATTATTCTTCTTTTCGATATCCTCCATCATCCTCAAGTGCTGATAAACCAAGGAAGGCTCTTTTTCCGCCACGTAATACTGGGCCGAGTAATAATGATAGCGATCTTTTAAAAAAGCGACAGTATGTTCCGCATCCAATTGAGTAATGTCCTCTTTCTCGCACTCTTGTATGCAAGAATCCAATTTATTCAAATACTCCAATCGCAAATCCTTCGTAAGCAACAGCCGTAACACGTAATACCAACGCATCCTAGAGGCATTACGTTCTTCCATGCGAGATAAGATCTCCCGGCTTAATTGAATACCCTCCTCATCCAATCCTATATTAAAATAGAAATTCGCTAAAGCTTGGTTTGCCATATCCACCCCATCCGGATAATTAAAACAGGTCGCAAGATTCCTCAAGCTATCCACCTCCCGGATTACCAATCCCTGCATCCCCTCATTCGCTAAAGAATAGATATTCCATCCTTTCGCCCTACATAATTCCTCGATCCGGTTTGTCGCGATGAAAAGGGGTTCCGCTATTTTCAAATATATTCGCAAGCTATCCGGATCTTGCATATAGTAATAACGCATCAAGAATAGTAAGGCATTTCCTTTGTAATAATCGTTACGTTGCCTCTGTGCCTCTTCTAGTAGCAAATCCGCATATACTTTATATACTTTGTTATGCGTATTGGCATAAAGTAATTCGTTCAAGCGTATTAGTTTACTACTATCCGGCAAAACCTTGATTTCTCTTCGTAAGCTATCGACAAACGTGTCACCTTTCGCCCTATCCGGAATAAGCAAAGTTAGAATCAACGTCCAACAACCAATAAAAAACAATCTCTTCATATATACCTTGAAAAGTTAGCACGACTATCCATTATTCAATGCCCGGCAAGTTAATAAAAATTTAAATGCCAAGACATCAACATAAACAAGTTTAATATCACATTTTCAACTTATACAACAAAAAGCCTATATCAACCAAAAAAAGATTGATATAGGCTCTTATTTCAAAGAAACGGCCGTTCTATTTATTTTGTCAAGGCAGCGATACTTTCCTCGATAGACTTAATCTTCGATTCGGCATCGGCTTGCTTTTTCTTCTCCATCTCGATTACTTTCGCCGGGGCTTTGCTCACGAAGTTCTCATTGCCTAATTTCTTCATGACAGAAGCCAAGAAACCTTTTTGGTATTTCAATTCTTCTTGAAGCTTAGCCAACTCTTCCTCCACATTGATCAGATTGCCTAAAGGTACGGCATATTCAGTCGTACGGACCAAGAACGATACAGCACCGGCCGCTTTCTCCTCTACCTTGGAGATGGAAGAGAGATTGCACATCTTAGCGATTACGGCGTTGAACGCCTCATTGTGCTCACCCACGATCTGCAATTCCAGCGCATCCTTATTCGGTATATTCTTTTGCAAACGAATGGTACGGACACCACCAACGATCTCTTTCACGATCTCGAAAGCATCCAAATAAGCGCTATCCGCAACAGCTACTTCCGGCATTTGGGCAACCATCAAGCTCTCACCTTCCTTACGAGGCTCAAGGGCTTGCCATAATTCCTCGGTAATAAACGGCATGAAAGGATGAAGCAAACGAAGCAAGGCATCGAAGAAACCTAACGTAGCCTCATAAGTAGCCTTGTCGATCGGCTGCTGATACCCCGGTTTTACCATCTCCAGATACCATGAGGAGAACTCATCCCAGAACAATTTATAGACAGCCATCATCGCTTCGCTCAGACGATATTTACTGAAAGAGTCGTCTACCTCGGCAATCGTCTTATCCAGCTGCATCTTGAACCATTTCACGGCGATAGCGGAAGCCTCCGGCTGAGCGATCGTATCGTCTACCGTCCAGCCCTTCACCAAGCGGAAAGCATTCCATATCTTATTATTGAAGTTACGTCCTTGCTCACACAAAGCATCATCGAAAGGAATATCATTTCCGGCAGGAGCCGCGAGCATCAAGCCCATACGCACGCCGTCCGCACCGTATTGCTCGATCAATTGCAACGGATCGGGAGAGTTTCCTAAAGATTTGGACATCTTACGTCCCAGCTTATCGCGAACGATACCCGTAAAGTAGACGCTCTTGAACGGCATTTTCCCTCTGTACTCATAGCCGGCCATAATCATACGGGCTACCCAGAAGAAGATGATATCCGGTCCGGTTACCAAATCACTGGTCGGATAGTAATAATTGATTTCCTCGTTATCCGGGTTATTGATACCGTCGAACAGGGAGATCGGCCACAACCAAGAGGAGAACCAAGTATCCAATACGTCCTCGTCCTGACGCAAATCAGACATGGTCAGATTCGGGTTACCACATTTCTCTTTCGCCAGTTCCAAAGCTTTCTCTTCCGTCTCGGCTACCACGTAACCACCTTCCGGCAAGAAGTAAGCCGGGATACGGTGTCCCCACCAAAGCTGACGGCTGATACACCAGTCCTTGATATTCTCCATCCAATGGCGGTAGGTGTTCTTGAACTTCGGCGGATAGAACTTGATATCGTCCTTCATGACCGGCTCCAAGGCGATCTGGGCTAGATGTTCCATCTTCAAGAACCATTGCATAGACAATTTCGGTTCGATAGGCACGTTCGTACGCTCCGAGAAGCCCACCTTGTTCTCGTAAGCCTCTACCTTCTCCAAAAGACCGGCGTTACGCAAGTCTTCCTCGATTTGCTTGCGGACATCAAAACGATCCATGCCCACGTACAGGCCAGCGGCCTCGCTCAGCGTACCGTTATCGTTGAATATATCGATAGAAGGCAAATTATATTTCTCGCCCAACATATAGTCGTTTACATCGTGTGCCGGGGTCACTTTCAAACAGCCCGTACCGAACTCTATATCTACGTAATCATCCTCGATCACCGGAATCTCACGGCCTACCAGCGGAACGATCACTTTCTTTCCTCTCAGATGTTGGTTCTTCGGGTCGTTCGGGTTGATACACATCGCCGTATCTCCCATAATCGTCTCCGGACGGGTAGTGGCGACAATGGCGTATCCCTCCTCGCCTACGATCTTATAGCGAAGATAGTACAACTTACTATGCTCTTCCTTATAGATAACCTCCTCATCGGACAGGGCCGTCAACGCCTTCGGGTCCCAATTCACCATACGGACACCCCGGTAGATCAAACCTTTCTTATATAGATCGACAAAAACCTTGATAACGCTCTCCGAACGTTTCTCGTCCATCGTGAACGCCGTACGATCCCAATCGCAGGAAGCACCCAATTTACGAAGTTGCTTCAAGATAATGCCGCCATGCTCTTCTTTCCATTCCCAAGCATGCCGCAAAAACTCGTCGCGAGTCAGATCGGTCTTCTTGATTCCTTGCCCGGCCAAACGATTCACCACTTTCGCCTCCGTTGCGATCGAAGCATGGTCCGTACCCGGTACCCAACAAGCGTTCTTACCCATCATACGGGCACGGCGAACCAAGATATCTTGGATCGTATTGTTAAGCATATGTCCCATGTGCAATACGCCGGTGACGTTAGGGGGCGGGATTACAATCGTATACGGCTCACGGCCGTCTGGCTTTGACTTAAAGAAGCCGTTATCCAACCAATACTGATACCACTTCCCCTCTACTTCAGCGGGATTGTACTTACTAGCGATTTCCATATTTTTATAACTAATTAGTCTTTACACATTTCTCGATCCGCGAAAGTACAAAAAATATAGACAAAAAACGCTGAGCATCGGGAAATATAGTCGGCCGAGACAATAGGCATTCCCTCTCGGACACGCCACTATTCTACAAACCACGACGTGGTTTATACAGACCAAGCCGTGGATTGTACAGATCACGACGTGATTTATAAGGACCACGCCGCTATTTTGAAAATAGAGTGAATGGCAATTACTTTTACATCCGGGGATTTGAAGGTTTATTCCTATAACAAGCAAACTATTTATAACGGTTTTTCTATTCCGCACTATTGCAGTTTCGCGTAAATGCCTGTATCTTCGCGTACTATAAAAAATAGATATGAGAAAGCGATCTGAGTATAAAGGAGGGGATAATCGACGTAAACCCTCTAAAGAACGACGGGTAATGGTAGGTGAAAGTAACACTTTGCTACCTTTCCTGTTCGAGTTATTAAAAGAACAGAGCCGTTCATCCGTGAAAGGATTATTGAGCAGGGGACAGATCTCGGTAAACGGGAAAGTCACCCGGCAGTTCGATGCCCCGCTGAACCCTAACGATACGGTCGGAATCAACTATGGAAGAGGGAAGGTAGAATTCAACAATCCGTTACTTAGAATTGTTTGGGAAGATGATGACCTCATCGTGATCAACAAGCGGGAAGGTTTGCTATCCGTATCTACCGATCGTATCAAAGAGCGTACGGCCTACCGTATCCTGAGCGATTACTTGAAAGAATGCGACCCTCGCAACAAGATATTCGTCTTGCACCGTCTGGACCGAGACACATCGGGTATCATGATGTTCGCCAAGAACCAGAAGGTAAAAGAGCAACTACAGTCCAACTGGAGCGAGGCTATCACGCAACGGACCTACGTGGCCGTGATAGAGGGACGGCCGGAGAAAGACACGGATTTGATCGTATCCAACCTCGTGGAGAACAAGCATATGCAAGTGTACGTGACACAAGATGGTGACGGAAAGGAAGCGATCACACGCTACCGACTCCTGCAAACGAACAATCGTTATTCGCTCGTGGAACTCGATCTGGAGACGGGACGCAAGAACCAAATCCGTGCGCAGATGCAATCCATCGGGCATCCGATAGCCGGAGACTCTAAATATGGGGCGGAGACAAATCCTGCCGGACGCTTGATGCTCCATGCCCGCAGGCTCTGTTTCATCCATCCGGTAACAGGCGAGGAGATGCGCTTCGAGACACGGATCCCGGAGAAATTCACATCGACAGCAAAGTAATCTATCAATAAAGGACAAAAAATGAAGAAACTCATCAGTTCGATCATGCTGGCGCTAATAGCGCTGGTAGTGCAGGCGCAAATACTTACGCCTGTCAAGTGGAAAATTAAACTAGACGACAAGGGCGGCGCACCCGAGAAAGAGATCGTCTTTACCGCCACGGCGGACAAAGGTTGGCACCTGTATGACATGAACCTGCCGGAAGGAGGTCCTGTTTCTACATCTTTCACATTCGAGACATTGAATGGAGCTGAACTGATCGGTCAACCGGTTCCTTCGGTAAAGCCGACCACGGTTTACGACGAGCAATTTGCCATGAATCTTCGTTGGTATCCGGGTACGGTATCGTTCACCCAAAAACTAAAGGTTACCGATCCCGCTAAATTCAAGGCGGAGGGCGAGGTGGAATTTATGGCTTGTAATGACGAGACTTGTCTTCCCCCGGATCAAATACCTTTCTCTTTCGATAAGAAAAGTATCCATGTAGATCCAGCTCTGGCAGCTAACAGCTCGACTACAGAGGTGGATAAAGAGGACGCCACGGCCATACAGCCGGATACGCAAGTCGTAGCGGAAGAGGCCAGCGAGTTGAACACTCCGGACCCTGCCGCTAAAGAGACACCGGCTACGACATCTCCTAAAGCGTCCGACAGCTTAACCGATAGCCCGAATCTTTGGTCTCCGGTGATCGACCAATTGAAATCGTTCGGCGACGCTACGGTATCGGCGGCGGATACCTCTTGGTTATTCATCTTCTTCGCAGGTTTCTTGGGAGGTTTGATCGCCTTATTGACTCCTTGCGTTTGGCCGATGATCCCTATGACGGTTAGCTTCTTCCTGAAACGTACGAAAGATCGTAAGAAAGCGATTCGCGACGCTATCACCTATGGGTTATCTATTATCGTAATCTATTTGGTGATGGGCTTGTTGATCACCGGTATCTTCGGAGCGAGCGCATTGAATGATTTATCAACGAACGCGATCTTTAATATCCTGTTCTTCTTGCTGTTGGTAGTATTCGCAGTCTCCTTCTTCGGAGCCTTCGAGCTGGTATTACCTGCGTCATGGACTAGCAAATTGGATAGCAAGGCCGATTCAACGACCGGCGTATTGAGTATTTTCTTTATGTCGTTCACGTTGGTATTGGTATCTTTCTCTTGTACGGGTCCGATTATCGGAACCTTGTTGGTGCAGGCAGCTTCTATGGGTACGGCGGTAGGACCGGCTATCGGTATGTTCGGTTTCGCCTTGGCGTTATCCATCCCGTTCAGCGTCTTCGCCATCTTCCCGAATATGCTGCAAAGTATGCCGAAATCCGGCGGATGGTTGAATTCCGTGAAGGTCGTATTGGGCTTCTTGGAGTTGGCCTTGGCCTTGAAGTTCCTTTCCGTAGCGGACTTAGCGTATGGTTGGCGTTTACTAGACCGTGAGGCTTTTATCGTGCTTTGGATCGTGATCTTCAGTTTATTGGGTGTTTACTTATTAGGAAAGATCAAGTTTAGCCATGATAGCGAAGTAAAATATGTATCTGTTCCTCGTCTGTTTATGGCGATTATCTCTTTCGCTTTCGCCATTTACATGGTTCCGGGACTTTGGGGCGCTCCGTTAAAGGCGATCAGCGCATTCGCTCCTCCGTTGTATACACAAGATTTCAATCTATACAAAAACGAGGTACACGCCGCGTTCGACGATTATGAATCCGGTATGGCTTATGCCAAGAAGGTAAATAAACCCGTCATGATCGACTTCTCCGGTTTCGGTTGCGTAAACTGCCGTAAGATGGAGGCTTCCGTTTGGACGGATCCTAAGGTGAAGCAAATGCTAGAAAATGATTACGTGCTAATCACTCTCATGGTAGACGATAAGACGAAACTCCCGCAACCCATCGAGATCCAAGAGAACGGAAAGACTCGTAAGCTGAAGACGATCGGTGATAAATGGAGTTATTTGCAACGAAGCAAGTTCGGTTCTAATGCCCAGCCATTCTACATCTTATTGAATGACGAGGGACAGCCGCTCGGACCTTCATACGCATTCAATGAGGATGTTTCCAAATACATCCAGTTCCTTCAAAACGGATTGAAAGAATTCAAGAAAGAACAACAATAAAACAAACAGAGGGCCGGGTTCTACCCTGCCCTCTTTCTTTTACAATCATTATAGAATAAGTAAATAATATGGCAACTAGAGAAGAGAAGATGGAAGCCTTCGGGCAATTACTCGACATTCTGGATGAATTACGGGTAAAATGCCCTTGGGATCGTAAACAGACAAACGAGAGCCTCCGCACGAATACGATCGAGGAAACCTATGAACTATGCGAGGCCTTGATGCGTGAGGATAACACAAACATAAAAAAAGAATTAGGAGACCTGTTATTGCACATCGTCTTTTACTCCAAGATCGGCGAGGAAAAAGAAGCTTTCGATATCAAGGATGTCTGCGACAGCCTTTGCCAGAAACTGATTTACCGCCATCCACACGTATTCGGAGATACCTCCGCCGATACCGCTCAAAAGGTAGAGCAAAGCTGGGAGCAGCTTAAGTTGAAAGAAAAGGGGGGTAACAAAACCGTACTGGAGGGTGTTCCCGCTTCCCTCCCATCCGTAGTAAAAGCGCATCGTATCCAAGATAAGGCCCGTAACGTAGGTTTCGACTGGGAACAACGTGATCAAGTATGGGATAAGGTACAGGAGGAATTTAATGAGTTGAAAACCGAGATAGACAGGATGGACGCAGATAAGATGGAAGCTGAGTTCGGAGATCTCTTCTTTAGCTTGATCAACGCTGCCCGCCTATACAAAATAAATCCGGACAACGCATTGGAACGCACGAACCAGAAGTTTATCCGCCGTTTTAATTATCTAGAGGAGCACACGATCCAAGAAGGTCGTTCCTTGAAAGATATGACATTGGAGGAAATGGATCAACTGTGGAATGAAGCCAAGGCCAAAGGCTTATAAAGCAAGGATAAGGGCAAAACAAAAGGGGAACCGACATCACGTCGCCACCCCTCCCTTAACTTAAACGCCAAAACTAAATCTAAACAAAAAACACAAATAATGATAATATTTTACTTTTTCTGTTTTTCTTCCTTTTTATTGTCCCGACCACTCTTCATGAAATTCCGGACAAACTTATATTCCGCATTTCGGTACTTATAGACCTTTTCGGGAGAAAGTATCTTCTTGAATCTCTCAAAATACTCTTTTTCCAACTGTGCCTCTTTTATCTCAACATCCAGACATTCGTCTATCACTTTGTTATAATCAGCATCTGTCGGATTCTCCTTATGTCGAATTTCTTTTGATAACTTACGACATTCACGACCTACCTCAAATTTTTTCTGTCGCAACTCATTGCATAAAGGAATAAATTGTGCAGCTTCCTCAGGTGTAAGGCCAACTTCAGCCGTAATAAAAGCATTCCGCCTTGCTTCGAATGCCTCTCTATCAAAATGTCTTTGCTCTTTCTTCTCTTGTGCCGTAGCATTGAAAGAGAGTAGAACCGAAATCGCTACAAATGTAATGAAAAATATTTTATTCATACAAGTATTATTACAAAAATCTTCGATAAAATTACTATTTTAAACTTTATTCAGAATAGGAAAGTTCCTCATCTAAGAGATAATTGGCGTACTGAGCTTCCAAATACTCCAAATACTCCTCATCTTCTTCCGCTTCAATAGCGTCTAAAGCCGTTGTCGGGACTTCCGTCCGGACCAGTAAAGAATCAGACGCAGTACTACCATCGGAACCGTTTATTCCCACGATAGCCTTGAAAAACAAACCAAGACCAGCGAATACCGCAGCCATGTACAACCACGGACGAACACGATCCATCAAGGAAATCCGTTTCGCCCTCTCCTCCTGCTTCTCGGGGAGCTGACTCATGATCCGCTCCGTAAGCCCTTCCATATACCCTTCCGGTACAGTGAAAGGATTAGTTCCTTTCAAGCGATCTAGGTTGTTTTCTTCTTTTTTCATACTTTTTCTCTTTTTATATTGCTTTGACAGCGATTCGGGCAAAAGGTTTAAACCTCTTTTGTTAAAAACTCCTCGATTTTTTTCACCGCATGATGATACGAGGCCTTCAAAGCCCCGACAGAGGTACCTAGTATCTCGGACATCTCCTCGTACTTCATCTCCTCGTTATACTTCATATTGAAAACCAAGCGTTGTTTCTCCGGCAAGGTAAGAATAGCGTTTTGCAATCTTACCTGTATCTCGTCACCATCGAAGTATTCATCACCTTTCAAACGATCCAGCAAAAAGGTATCCGCATCGTCGATAGATACGTTATTCATATTTCGCTGTTTATTCAGGAAAGTAATGCACTCGTTGATCGCGATCTTATAAAGCCATGTAGATAATTTGGCCTCACCACGAAAAAGCTCGATGTTCGTCCAAGCTTTCAAAAATGTATTTTGGAGTAAGTCGTTCGCATCCTCATGATCCAGTACCATCTTTCGTATATGCCAATACAACTTCTCGCCATACAAGCTTACGACCTTGGCAAAGGCCTCACGTTGTCGGGCCGGGTCCCGGAGCTGTACTACAATTTCGTCTTCTGTATAGGATTGCATTTTTTCTATTTTGGGAAGTGCCCAGAACAGGACTCGAACCTGCACGATCGCAAAACCACTCGCACCTGAAACGAGCGCGTCTACCAATTCCGCCACCTGGGCTTTTTTTAATCATTCTGAAGCGCAACCTATCGGTATTGCGCATACAAAGGTAATCGTTTTTTCCAATTAGCAAGCAAATGAAAATAAAAAAAGCGACCGTCCCTTCCGGAACGGCCGCCCATATCATTAATCACGGGAGTCGATTACATCATACCACCCATTCCGCCGCCCATACCCGGATTCATCGGAGGCATAGCAGGAGTCTCTTCTTTTTTCTCAGCGATCACGCACTCAGTAGTCAAGAACATACCTGCGATAGAAGCAGCGTTCTCCAATGCTACGCGAGTTACCTTAGCTGGGTCGATTACACCAGCCTCGCACAAATTCTCGAAACAGTCCTTACGAGCGTTGTAACCGAAGTCGCCCTTGCCTTCCTTCACTTTCTGAACGATAACGGCACCTTCCTTACCAGCGTTAGCTACGATCTGGCGAAGCGGCTCCTCGATAGCGCGCTTAACGATCTCGATACCTGTAGTCTCGTCCTCGTTGTCGCCCTTCATACCTTCCAATGCATCGATAGCACGGATATAGGCAACACCACCACCGGGCACCGTACCTTCTTCGATAGCGGCACGAGTTGCGTGTAATGCGTCATCCACACGGTCTTTCTTCTCTTTCATCTCAACCTCAGAAGGAGCACCTACGTAAAGAACAGCTACACCGCCGGCCATCTTAGCCAAACGCTCTTGCAATTTCTCTTTATCATAATCAGATGTCGTATTCTCCATCTGGATCTTGATCTGGCCGATACGAGCTTGGATAGCCTCCTTGTCACCAGCACCATTTACAATGGTAGTGGTATCTTTGTCTACCGTGATCTTCTCAGCGGTACCTAGCATATCCATTGTAGCACCTTCCAATTTCAAACCTTTCTCCTCAGAGATAACCGTACCGCCTGTCAATACAGCGATATCTTCCAACATAGCCTTACGACGGTCGCCGAAGCCCGGAGCCTTAACAGCGCAGATCTTCAAGGAACCACGCAGACGATTCACTACCAATGTAGCCAAAGCCTCGCTGTCGATATCCTCAGCGATGATCAAAAGAGGACGTCCGCTCTGTACGGTCGGCTCAAGGATAGGAAGAAGGTCTTTTAATACGGAGATCTTCTTGTCATAGATCAAGATATACGGATTCTCCATCTGGCACTCCATCTTCTCTGTATCCGTTACGAAGTACGGAGAGATATAACCGCGGTCGAACTGCATACCCTCAACTACGTCAACTGTAGTTTCAGTACCTTTAGCTTCCTCAACCGTGATAACACCTTCAGTCTTCACACGTTGCATAGCCTCCGCGATCAACTTACCGATAGCCTCGTCACCATTTGCGGAGATCTTCGCTACATGCTCGATCTTCTCGAACTTATCACCTACAGCCTCAGCTTGGTTAGCGATGCTCTCTACAACCTTAGCGACAGCCTTGTCGATACCACGTTTCAAATCCATCGGGTTCGCTCCGGCAGTAACGTTCTTTAAACCGACACCAATGATAGACTGAGCCAAAACCGTAGCTGTAGTCGTACCGTCACCGGCGTTATCGTTTGTCTTGGAAGCCACTTCCTTAACTAATTGAGCACCCATGTTCTCGAACGGGCAAGTCAACTCAACTTCTTTAGCAACCGTTACACCATCTTTCGTGATGTGAGGAGCTCCGAATTTCTTCTCGATAATTACGTTACGACCTTTCGGGCCTAATGTTACCTTAACAGCATTAGCCAACTCATCCACACCTTTCTTCAAAAGGTCGCGGGCATCCATATCGTATTTAATCTCTTTTGCCATGATTGTATCTCTTTTTAATATTGTTGTTTATAAAAATGAATTAGATAATAGCTAAAACGTCTGCTTGGCGCATGATCAAGTATTTCTCACCGTCTAGTTCGATTTCCGTACCTGCATACTTACCATACAATACGTTATCACCAACCTTTACAACCATCTCCTCGTCTTTCGTTCCGTTACCTACGGCTACAATCTCACCCTTTAAAGGTTTTTCCTTTGCTGAGTCAGGAATAATAATTCCACCTAATGTTTTCTCTTCCGCAGCGGCCGGCTTAATCAGCACGCGGTCTGCTAATGGTCTAATGTTCATTTTCTTGGTATTTTAAATGTTAATAATATTACTTTTTTAGTTATGAACTTTATGTTCACGCCTAAGCCTATGCGAATAGTGTGCCAAACGAATTCACCCGGGTTCGACTGACAATATTTCGGACGAAATGGACAAATATCCGAAGAGATAACTGACAACTTGTCTTTTTGCATCTCTCAAAAGGATAATCAATCGACCAGCAGCGTATTCATGGAATATGCTTTTACGATCGGAGTATAGACTCGATCGCCGATGCGAATGGAAAGAGAATGATCATCACTGGTCTCATTGGCGATAATCAAGGCGATACTGTTATCCGGGTTACGGAATGCCAGCAGATTCGTATAAGCTCCTTCCGTTTCTAATTTATACGCACCGGGCTGGACATAATGGCTGACATGTTTCATCACGTAGTATTCCGGAGTATATCGATAGCTCTTGGTTTGCGGATCTACGACAACCAATGAGTTTTGCTCCCATCCCCAACGACTGATCCCTCCATTTTCCAAAGATATATTCCAATACATATAGGCAGAAACGCCATTATCCAGAAAATGTCGCATCAACCCCCAAGAATACATGGCACCCTTCCAATCGTTCTTGCCATCTCCACATTCTTGCTCGGTTTGGTAAAGCTTCAACCCGGGATAACGTTTGTGGATTCCGGTGATAGCTCCCTTCCCCGCCCATTGGAAACCGACACCTTTTACATATTTACCACTAACAGGATCTGTCAATACCGTATCAACAAGCGACTCATTCGCACGTTCCATCGTGCCGAACATAATTTCCACTCCTTGAACCTGCATGGCCGGCCCGAGATAATTACCGATAAAATTAGCCAAAGAAGCCGATGTCCAACAACAACTCGGGAATATTTGCGCAGAGTTGAACTCGTTTTGGGGCATTACGGCAAAGATTGGAATTCCTTGTTTCTTATAGGCCTCGATAAATTTAGAGAAATAGAGGGCATAGGCTTTCAGGTAAAGAGGGTCTTGGATAAACATATCCGTACCTTCATGGCCGACCTTATCGGCCGGCAAACCATTTCGATACTTCTCGTCATAATTCTCACCCGTATAGGCAGAGGCATAGTGTTTGTTATATTTCATCCAAGCGGGAGGGCACCACGGAGAAGCCCACAAGCGTAAATCTGGTTGATACTTTTGGGCGTTCTTGATAAAAGGGATCAAGGTTTGTTGGTCATTGGCGATGGTAAAATGTTCCATCGTGAAATCACCATCTACCTCGTCATACGAATACCAATCACGGGAGAAATCATTTGCTCCTACAGGCATCCGGCAAATCGTGAAGTTGGCTCCGACTCCGGGGAAGAAAAGCTCTTCCATGATTTCCTCACGTACACTTGGCTCCAGCTTACTCAAGGAAAGCCAACCTAATTCATTAAAACAGGCTCCGAAACCATCAATTTGTTGTTGATGCTTTTCTGTTAGAATTGTTATATCAATATTAGGTATCGTATCCGCAAGGGCGGAGATCAGATCGGGTTGCTCAGCCCAAGGGGTATTCTCGGTTGTCGTTACCCACTCGGCACGGGGGGTGAAAGAGCAGGAAGAAAAGTATAAAGATATTGAGAGTATAAAAACAGGTATTTTCATGGTCGTTTCATTAATTTATAAGTTTAGAACCATTTGAACACGGACTACACGGATGACACGGAACACACGGTATTAGTATTTATCCGTGTGTTCCGTGTCATCCGTGTAGTCCGTGTTCCATAATCCACTATTCTCTAAAAGCGTTCTATCAACTCCTCGATAGTCACAAGGGTTTGCTCACCCGTGAGCATATTCTTTAAGTTGATTTTATTCTCGGCCATCTCATTCTCTCCGACTATCGCGACGAACGGGATTTTCTTAGCGTCCGCATATCCCATTTGCTTTTTCATCTTAGCAGGCTCCGGATATAGCTCCGTACGAATACCGGCCTTGCGAACCTTAGCGATCAGCGGCAATAAATGAATCTCCTCTTTCTGTCCGAAGTTCACGAATAGAAGCTGTGTAGTCTTCAAAGACCCTTCCGGATATAAATCCAATTGGTTCAATACATCAAAGATACGATCAGCGCCGAAAGAGAAACCGACACCAGATACGCCTTCCATGCCAAATACCCCTGTCAGGTTGTCATAGCGACCACCACCTGTGATACTACCGATCTGTACGTCCAAGGCTTTCACCTCGAAAATCGCACCTGTATAATAGTTTAAGCCACGAGCCAATGTCAGATCAAGCTCTAATTCCGCACGGATTGGCGTATGAGAGATGCGCTCCAAGATAAAATCCAATTCGGCTACACCTTTCAAACCAGTCTCAGACGCAGATAATACCTCTTTCAAGGTAGCGATCTTTTCTTGATTTGAACCCTGCAGCATAATGATCGGCTGCAAACGCTCGATCGCCTCCTCGGGTAAACCCTTGGAACGAAGCTCTTCATTCACGTTGTCCAAGCCAATCTTATCCAGCTTGTCGATAGCTACCGTAATGTCTACGATCTTATCCGCCTCGCCTATGATTTCGGCAATACCGGAAAGGATCTTACGATTGTTCATCTTGATACACACACGAATGCCAAAGCGATGGAACACCTCGTCCATAATCTGGATCAGCTCCACCTCATTGATCAAGGAATCAGACCCCACAACGTCGCCATCACATTGGTAGAACTCCCGGTAACGTCCCTTTTGCGGACGATCTGCACGCCAAACCGGTTGGATCTGGTAACGTTTGAACGGAAAACTGATCTCATTACGATGTTGTACCACGTAACGAGCGAACGGAACGGTCAAATCATAACGCAAGCCTTTCTCACAAGCCTTAGCAGCAAATCTCAACGGGTTCTTTTCCATTAACTCCTCATCTGAGATGCCCGCGAAACAATCTCCGGAATTCAATATCTTGAAAAGGAGCTTATCCCCTTCCTCACCATATTTCCCCATCAATGTAGAAAGGTTTTCCATGGCAGGAGTCTCTATTTGCTGGAAGCCATACAAGTGAAATACTTCACGGATCGTGTTGAATATATAATTACGTTTCGCCATTTCCTCCGGCGAAAAATCCCGGGTACCTTTGGGTATGGAAGGTTTTTGCATGATCTTATGTTTTAAATGATTATTCTGTCCGCAAAGGTAATGTTTTTGCTCGAAATAAATAAGAAAATAACAATGCCCACTGTAAGGAGCTTACAATCGCAGTTATAAGCATCTTACAATGGGCATTCTAACATCTTTATAATGGGCATTCGAGGAAAGCCTCCTCCGAGACTTATCAATCCCTGCTTCTTCCCCCCAAGAATATCATTATATAATATAATAATGTAGCAAGCGAACCTAACGCTGCGACCACGTACGTATAAGCGGCGGAACGTAAAGCGTCCTCTGCCTTATCATGCGTATAAGCATTTGTTATACCGGCATTGCTCAACCACGCTAAAGCACGTTGGCTGGCATTGATCTCGACCGGAAGCGTGATAAAGCTAAATAGCGTAGTCGTAGCGAACAAGATTATACCGAATAACAATAGCTGAGGAAACGTATGCAATAATAACATACCACCCAGCAACACCCATGTCATGATATTAGAGGCGAAACTAACAACCGGAACCAAAGCCGAACGCATCCGTAACGGAGCGTAAGCGGTAGCATGCTGCACGGCGTGACCGCACTCATGGGCGGCAACCGCAGCGGCGGCGATACTATTGCTATAATAAACCGACTCACTCAAGTTCACCGTCTGGTTAGCGGGATTGTAATGGTCCGTCAGATGTCCGGGTGTAGAAATCACCTTTACATCATAGATACCATTGTCATGCAACATCTTCTCAGCGACATCTTTTCCTGTCATGCCATTCGGCATAGGGATTTTCGAATACTTCTCAAACTTGCCCTGAAGGCGGGATGACACCAGCCAACTCAATAGCGCAAATCCAATAAATATAATCCAATACATACTCATAAATTTCTATCTTATTTAGTTTTATAAAACAACGACAAAAAGTTTGCCAAAGACAAAAATGGCAGGAGACACCCCTTGAGGAATGTGGTCTTCTGCCATTTTGTACGATTTATAACGAGTTTATTCTTCTGTATATCTGACAATCGTCTGTTCACGATCCGGTCCTACGGAAACGATCTTCACAGGCACACCCAGTTCTTCCTCCAAGAAAGAAAGGTAAGCGTTGAACTCCTCCGGGAACTCGTCCTCGCTCTGCATCTTCGTCATGTCCGTCTTCCAACCCGGTAACTCCACGTATACAGGTTCGATCGTATCATCGATCTCATACGGGAACTCATTAGTCTCGACACCATTCATCTTATAAGCCACGCAAGCCTTGATCGTATCGAAGGTATCCAACACATCACTCTTCATCATGATCAATTGGCTTACACCGTTGATCATCACGGCATATTTCAAGGCTACCAAATCAATCCAGCCACAACGACGTTTACGTCCCGTAACCGCACCGAACTCATGGCCTAATTGACCGATCTTATCTCCCACCTCATCAAACAACTCGGTCGGGAACGGACCGCTACCTACACGTGTACAATAAGCCTTGAAGATTCCATATACCTCACCGATATTCCGGGGAGAAACCCCCAGTCCCGTACAACATCCGGCACAGATCGTGTTAGAGGAAGTCACGAATGGATAAGAACCGAAGTCTATATCCAGCATCGTACCTTGAGCGCCTTCCGCCAAGACCGACTTACCTTCCTTCAAATAGTTATTGATGACATGCTCGCTATCAATCAATTTGAATTGTTTGAGGTAGTTCAAGGCCTCCATCCATTGAGCCTCCATCTCGGTTATATCATATTCATAGTTCAATGAACGCAAGATCGCTTCATGTTTTGCTTTAGCGGCCGCATATTTCTCTTCGAAGTTATGCAATAAATCGCCCACACGAACACCGTTACGGCTAATCTTATCCGTATAAGTCGGGCCGATACCCTTTCCTGTCGTACCGATCTTTCCGGAACCTTTTGCGGCCTCATAAGCGGCATCCAAGATCCGGTGAGTAGGTAAAATTAGGTGAGCTTTCTTAGAGATATAAAGCTGCTTGGTGATATCGTGACCACTCGCTGCCAATGATTCCGCTTCCTGCTTGAACAATAACGGGTCCAGAACGACACCGTTACCGATTACGTTTATTTTTCCACCTTGGAAAATACCGGAAGGAATCGAACGTAACACATACTTTTCCCCGTTAAACTCCAATGTATGTCCGGCATTAGGGCCTCCTTGAAAACGAGTTACCACATCGTAATTCGGAGTCAGCACATCGACAACCTTGCCTTTGCCCTCGTCGCCCCATTGCAATCCTAACAAAACGTCTACTTTCATCTTTTCTATATTTATTATAGGCTATTAATATTCTTATTTAACTGACCTTTGCTGCTTAAACTTGCATTTACTGCACAGGCCATAAATGTACAAACAATAATACTCCGGCGTAAAACGAGAGACTTTCAAGTTTCTCATATCCGCTTTCAACGCACTATTTCGCAGCTCCCGCATGGTCCCGCATCTCGTACAAACCAAATGCAAATGCGTATCAGCATAAATCCTCAACTCATATTGCACCGACTGGACGGTTATTTGATGACGCACCACCAAACCGGCATCAACCAGTACATCCAACGTATTATAGAGTGTTGCCTTACTGACATGGAAGTTGTCTTGCTCCAACCGATCCGAAAGCATACACACATCAAAATGACCGGGAAAAGCACATATCTCCTTGAATATAGCATATCTCTCCTCGGTTTTCCGCAGTTTCTTCTCCGTTAGATATTCGGTAAACAACGCACGTATTTCCGTATAAACTTTCGCTTCCATCTCCTAAAGACCGCACAAACGACAAAGTTAGCGCATTTATTTTAAACGCAAAGCCTTACCGATAATATTCAAACTCGAATTTTAATTCATTATAGATTTCTTGTAATTCCGGCGTGTTTCCCGCAGCCTCCTGAAATTCCTTGAAACCGTCTAGGATCCTTTCCGCATTCCCCTCGGATTGACGCCCATAAAACTTCATGGCTTGAATAGACGCTTGTTTCTCTTTCAGCGTAGATTTAAAATCCTTAGTCTCCGCTAGACTACTTAAGGTTTCTGCCAAGAAAGATCCTAAAACCACAGAAGATAAGCTGCCACCTCGCTTGAAATTCTCGGCCCAAGTAAGAAAGGCGACCGTGCGAGCGAACTCATTTTTCTTATCAGCAACCAGATCAGACGTGAAGTCCTCCATATAAGGCAGATGAACGAACAAGTTCCGGCAACAATGCTCCGCGATCTCTAAATAAGGAATCTCCTTGACCCAACGTTTCGCCTCATCCAAAGGCAACGTCTCGGCGGGTTGGAGAAAGGTCGCCAATATCTTAAACTCACGGATGTCTTCTTTCCATAAAGCCGCCGCTAGCTCTCCATTCGGTTTATGCTTACGGGCGATTCCCTTTATTTCGGGGTACGGAACCCCGAAATTTAACTTATATACGATACCTTTCTCACGCATACTCGTAGAAATCACCCCGTTCATCGCCAAACGAAGTTCCTTACGGATCTCCCTTATCTCGTCTTGTAAACTTTCCATCTATTAATTATTATAAGTCGGCAAGAAAGAATAATCACGGCCATAACGAAGCATCTGATCTGTATAACCTTCCGTGTAGTCCAAGACAATATCAGTAACCTCACCGTTAGAGTTCTTTACCTCTTTCATCACAGGATTGACAAAACCTTTATAGGGAGCCAAGTTTAACTTAGCATAGCGCTCCAAGACCTCCGCATGCAGCTCCGGATCTACTTTCACGCCGTATCCTTCAACAAGATTCTTTCCGGCCGCATAGTCACCCTCACTCTTGATACGTTGAATCTCAGCAAGCAATGTCCCAAACAACTCACGTAACCTCGGATAGTCATTCACAACCACATAGGTCTTGCCATCCCGTTTTTTCAGTTCGATCACATTCGCTTCCTTCCCTTTCTCGTAAGCCCACTTAGCGATCAACTGACGGTTACGCATATGCGCCTCTTCTACATTCTTGCCTAGCTCGATGCGAACCAACTGGGTCATCAAGCCATTCATTATATATTTATAGTATTCCGATTTATAAGCCTCGCCGTCCGGAAGCAATCCCAGTTCCACCAGCTTTGGATCTGCCAAATAATACAGGCCAAACAAATCCGCACGGGTTTCCTCCAGTGTAGAGCTATAGGCTTTCAGCGCATCCGGGTCCGTATTTTCCAGCAATTTACCGGAACCATGTCCCAGACACTCATGTAAATCCGTATGTAGATTATCCGTTAAGAAACCGTACTGCCTCATACCGTTCCGCTCCACGTCACTCCAAACAAACTCTTCGCTAAAGCCATTTCCTTGAGACGCCTTATCATAAGCCTCCGTGATATTCTCTATCGTAACAGACTTCGAGCCATGATCCCTACGAATCCAATCCGCATTTGGCAAATTGATACCGATCGGGGTAGCCGGATAGCAATCACCTCCCAACATAGATACCGTGATTACCTTAGCGCTAACTCCTTTCACCTTCTCTTTCTTGAAACGCTTATCTACCGGAGAATGATCCTCAAACCATTGCGCATTATCACTGATGATTTTTGTACGCTTAGTCGCCTCCTTATTCGTAAAATTCACGGTAGACTCCCAGCTTGCTTTCATTCCTAACGGATCCCCATAAGTCTCGATAAAGCCATTCACAAAATCCACCTCCGAAGCTGTATCCTCTACCCAAAGGATCGAATAAGCATCGAAAGTCTTCAAATCGCCCGTTTGATAATATTCGATCAATTTCCCGATGATCGCTTTCTGCGTATCATTCTCGGCGAAAGGCAAGGCTTGTCGCAATTGATCTACGATTTTTTCTATCGCGGCGGAATAAAGCCCTCCTACTTTCCAAACCTTTTCAACGACCGTACCGTTCTCTTTTACCAAACGGCTATTCAACCCGTAAGAAATCGGGGAAATGGTATCCTTTCCCATTTTCATTTGCGCATAGAAGTCCTCTACCTCTTTTTGACTGATGCCTCCCCCGTAATAATTATTAGAAGAAGCTTTGATCAGATCACCGTCACCGCTTTGTACGCTACGCTTTGGCATAACGCCCGGATCAAAGATTACCGGAGCGATCTCGATCATGAATTGATCCACGTTTTGATTCTCACGAAGAGGTAACTTCTTAGCGTCGATTTGGTGAATACAATCCATCAAGAACTCAGGAGAAAACCCCGGGGCAAACTTGTCCAACGCATAATGATGATGGATACCACTGGAGAACCACACCCGTTTCAAATAGGTTTCCAAAGCCTTGAATTGAGGGTCCTCCCGATCTCCCTTATAATTCGTATAAATAGCCTCCAGTGTCCTGCGGATCGCCAGATTATAGCGTCCATTCTGATCGAAGAATATATCACGTCCCATCAAGGCCGCTTCGGAAAGATGATATAATAGTTGCTTTTGTTGCAAGGACAGGGACTCAAAACCCGGAACTTTATAGCGAAGAATCTCCAGATCAGCGAACTGATCCACTACATAATTGAACTCCTTATCGGAATTTTGAGATGCCGTATCCGACTGTTGGCCTGTACAAGCCGTCATAACCATAGCTGTCATAAGCGATAACATTATTTTTTTCATACTTACTACGATTTGCTTTTCCTATAATATATTACATCTAAAGTACATAGTTTGAAGGCCCGCATTCCAATAAGGGCCAACCGCAAAGATAGAGAATATACAGTCAATATCAAAGGTTTGAGATTTTTTCTCTACTTTTGTAAGTTCAAAAGCAAAGACAAAAAAGAGAATGGAAATAGCGGCATTAGTTTCAGGAGGAGTAGACAGCTCTGTCGTAGTGCATCAACTCAAAGAGGCAGGATACGATCCGACCATCTTCTATATCCGTATCGGTATGGAAGACAAGGATGGCTATATCGATTGCCCGGCGGAAGAGGATATCGAGATCACCTCATATATCGCCCGCAAGTATGGATGCCGGTTCGAGATCGTCTCCCTACACGACGAGTATTGGGATCGGGTGGTAAGCTATACGATCGAATCTGTCAAACGCGGTCTTACCCCTAACCCGGATATGATGTGTAATAAATATATCAAGTTCGGTTGTTTCGAGGAAAAATGGGGCAAGGATTTCGATAAGATCGCTACCGGTCATTATGCCACGACCACGGAGATAGACGGCAAGATATGGCTTTCTACCGCCAAGGACCCGGTAAAAGATCAGACTGATTTCTTAGGGCAAATCACCCGCCTACAGATACAGAAACTCATGTTTCCGATCGGGCATTTAATGAAAAGTGAGGTACGTGCCATCGCCGAGGCCCAGAAATTGCCGAGCGCCAAGCGTAAAGATAGCCAAGGCATTTGCTTCTTAGGCAAGATTAACTACAACGACTTTATAGAGCGTTATTTAGGGAAACGCCCGGGAAAAATCGTGGAACTAGAGACGGGTAAGGTCTTGGGTAAACACAATGGATATTGGTTCCATACGATCGGCCAACGTAAGGGATTGGGATTAAGTGGCGGCCCTTGGTTCGTTATCCAAAAAGACATTAAGCGAAATATCATTTATGTCTCCAACGGCTACGACCCGGAAACGCAATATGGCAAGGTGATTAATATGCAAGGTTTCGATTTCATCACGGAAGATCCATGGGGAGAATTTGAGGGTGAGAAAGAAATCACTTTCAAGATCCGTCATACCCCGGAATTTACGCATGGCTACATCCGTCGTATCGGAGATCTATATCGTGTAGAATCCGACGAAAAGATTCAAGGTATCGCTCCCGGCCAATACAGTGTAATCTACGACAAAGACCATCACTTATGTCTGGGCAGCGGCATGATTATTGATGAGACCAAGTAACGCATATTCAGATTTATTCTAAATAAAAAACGGTCGCCTCAAAAGGAAGCGACCGTTTTTATTTTTCTATCTTATTCTATTAAATAGCATACAAAGAGCTGATAGACTCTCCACTACATACACGACGGATCGCCTCAGCGAACATGTCAGCGACAGATAATACCTTTACTTTCTCGCATTTCTTAGCGTAAGGAATAGAATCCGTAAAGATCATTTCCGCTAAAGCGGACTGATCTACACGAGTAGAAGCCGGATCAGACATCACAGCGTGGCTGGCGATAGCACGAACAGACTTAGCGCCATTCTCCAACATCAAGTTCGCGGCTTTCGTAATTGTTCCGGCCGTATCCACCATGTCATCAACCAAAAGGACATCCAAGCCCGTCACATCACCGATAATACGCATCTCGGCCACCTCATTGGCACGCAAACGAGATTTGTGGCAAATGACCATCGGCAAGCCTAAATACTTAGAATAGCTGCTGGCACGTTTCGTACCACCAACATCCGGAGTCGCGATACACAAGTTATCCAAAGGCAAAGACGTCTTGATATAATCCAAGAATACGGAAGAAGCATATAAGTGATCCACCGGAACATTAAAGAATCCTTGGATCTGATCCGCATGAAGGTCCATCGTAATCAAACGATTGATACCTGCCGTACTCAACATATCAGCGATCAACTTAGCGCCAATAGAAACACGAGGCTTATCCTTTCTATCCTGACGAGCCCAACCGAAGTAAGGGACTACAGCGATGATTGAATGTGCGGAAGCACGTTTAGCCGCGTCAATCATCAGAAGCAACTCCATCAGATTGTCTGAATTAGGGAATGTAGATTGTACTAAGAATACATCTCTACCGCGGATAGACTCTTCATAAGAAACAGAGAACTCACCATCGGCAAAGTGCTGGATATTCATCTGTCCCAGAGGACAACCTAAACTGTTGCAAATTTTCTCTGCAAGATACCGGGAGTTCGTTCCCGAAAACACCAAGAAAGGAGTTTGTGCACTCATTATTCCGAATATTTATCTTAAAGTGAATAGATTTAAATTGTGCCGCAAAAGTACAAAACTTATTTACAATAACCTCTTTATATTTGGAAAACTTTCTATATTTGCAACCGCAATGATGAAGTATTTACTCTATTTCTTCGTATTGGTAAGTGTATTTCTGACTTCGGGTTCTTCATCAACTCCCGAGAACCAACAGAAATACAACGATATTTACACCATGTACTCTCCGAATGAAGACAAGACGGAATACAATATCCCCCAAGCAGATATCGAACGATACGAAAAAGAGCTATACAACGGAAAACAAAGCTATAAGATGGAAGATGGCTATATCAGGGCTTCACTATTCCGCAACATCTCCACATCAAAAAACTCAAGGACAAACCTATCCTCATCCGCGGAAAGGATCGTACGGTTTATAAAAACTCAATATCCTAAAGAAAGACAAACATTCATTTCATTTTGTATAAATCCCCTTAAGTTCTCCTATGGGTACTATATCTATACTCTAAGACGTATTCTCATTTAAACTCTCTTTCCCCCTTATTTCCATCAAAAAAGTAGAAGATAGCACTTTAATGTCTGCATTCTCACTATTCTTATTTTCTAGATTTCTCAAAGGGAATAGAATAAACATCTATTTTGTTTTCTTATTGGGTCATATAGGATAGTTCTTATCAATTAATAATCAATCTAAAATGGAATTTTTATTAGACTTCATCTTACATATCGATCAGCATATGATCGAGATCGTACAAGAATATCATACTTGGGCCTACGCGATATTATTCCTAATCATTTTTTGTGAAACGGGATTGGTAGCCACCCCATTCTTGCCCGGGGATTCCCTCTTGTTCGTCGCCGGAGCGATAACAGCGTTACCCGGTATGCCTTTAGAGATAAATCTTTTAGCCTTGATATTATTCGCGGCGGCAGTATTGGGAGACTCCTGTAATTATATGATAGGTCATTTTTTTGGTCGTAAACTATTTAACAATCCCAACTCCAAGATATTCAAGAAAAGCCATTTGGACAAAACGCATGAGTTCTACAAAAAATATGGAGGCAAAACCATAATCATCGCCCGATTCGTACCGATTGTCCGTACTTTCGCTCCCTTTGTAGCCGGAATGGGTAAAATGCACTATTACTATTTCATGATCTACAACCTGATAGGCGGCGCTTTCTGGGTACTGCTTTTCTGCTATGCAGGATACTTTTTCGGAGATCTTCCTTTCGTACAGCAGAACCTCAAGCTATTGATCATAGCAATTATATTCATATCCATACTTCCTGCCGTAATAGAGGTAGTACGGGCAAAACTAAAAGCACGGAAACAGAGATAACAAACTTTCATTCAACAACCAAGTATTTAAAAACGATTTAATATATACATGTATGAAAAATTCTTTTTTTAGTCGATTCACCCCCAAAGAACCCAAGTTCTTTCCACTCTTAAAGCAATTGTCTGAAATATTATCCGCCTCTTCCAGCATTCTGGTAGAAAGCTTACGACATGATTCTCCTACGGAAAGAGCTAATTATTATAAGCTAATCAAGGATAAGGAACGGGAGGGGGACAAACTGACCCATCTGATCTTTGATGAACTAGGAACGACATTTATAACCCCCTTCGATCGGGAAGACATTCACGACTTAGCCTCATCCATAGATGATGTTATTGATGGAATAAACAGTTCCGCCAAACGTATTACCATCTATAACCCACGCCCCATCTCTGATAGCGGAAAAGAATTGAGTTTACTCATTCAACAAGAGGCGCACTATATCAGCAAAGCGATGGATGAACTCGAGACTTTTCGCAAGAAACCGACTACGTTACGTGATTACTGTACCAAGCTACATGACATAGAAAACCAAGCGGACGACGTATATGAGCTTTTTATCACGAAGCTTTTCGAGGAAGAAAAAGATAGTATAGAGCTTATCAAAATCAAAGAAATCATGCATGAGTTGGAAAAGACAACGGATGCCGCCGAACATGTCGGTAAAATATTAAGGAACTTGATCGTAAAGTACGCATAAAACAGGGCTATATTATGGAATTATTAGTGATTATCATCATTCTGTCTCTGATATTCGATTATATCAATGGCTTTCATGATGCGGCAAATTCGATAGCGACCATTGTATCGACCAAGGTCCTTACCCCTTTTCAGGCTGTAATATGGGCAGCATTCTTTAATTTCGTCGCATTTTTCATCGCTAAGTATATAATCGGGGGATTCGGTATCGCCAATACCGTATCAAAAACCGTAGTAGAGCAGTATATCACATTACCGATTATCCTGTCCGGGGTAATCGCCGCTATCGCATGGAACCTGTTCACTTGGTGGAAAGGTATTCCTTCCTCTTCTTCCCACACCCTTATCGGAGGATTCGCCGGAGCGGCTATCATGGCACACGGCTTTGAAGCGATCCAATTGAACATTATCCTAAAAATAGCGGCTTTCATTTTCCTTGCTCCCTTCATAGGCATGATTGTCGCTTTCGGGTTTACCTTATTAGTGCTTCATATGTGCAAAAGAGTGCACCCTCATACGGCAGAGGTATGGTTCAAGAAACTCCAACTCGTATCTTCCGCCTTATTCAGTATCGGGCATGGATTGAATGATTCCCAAAAAGTGATGGGTATTATCGCCGCGGCCCTAATCGCAGCCCACTCCGAGGGATTGGGAATGGGGATAAATAGTATTTCCGATTTACCCGACTGGGTAGCGTTCTCTTGTTTCACCGCTATCTCACTTGGAACCATGTCCGGTGGCTGGAAAATAGTAAAGACAATGGGTACTAAAATCACGAAGGTAACCCCCTTGGAAGGGGTTATCGCTGAGACAGCCGGTGCCTTCACTTTGTACCTTACGGAGTTTCTGAAGATCCCAGTCAGTACCACGCATACAATTACAGGGGCTATTATCGGAGTTGGTGCGACCAAACGTCTTTCAGCCGTTCGTTGGGGAGTAACTCAAAGCTTGATGACCGCATGGGTTCTTACGATCCCGGTAAGTGGGCTTTTAGCAGCTGGCATTTATTATATGGCTTCCCTTCTTTTCATTTAAATCAAAGAAAAAAGTCATCTAGCTTCATCGGGCAAGTATGTTAAGTTACTTTGCCATTTCACTTAAGTTACTTGCCCGATGAAGCTAGATGTCCCGTATCAACCACCTAACTCCACCAACGAATTATCTATACAGCACACCTAAACTTTTCAAGAAAGCTCTTATTTATGGAGAAAAGAGAACTTTAGCATCTTACCGGAATAAGCAGGGAGTTTCACTTGATAAGGATAAGCGTCTGTTAGCGTACTGATAGTCGTTTCCCCGGTTAACAAGTCGGTCAATTCAGCCGGTTTGTTATCCTCAAAATCAAGAGCCTTGAATGCCTCGACCGGGATATTTACCCATACACATTGGTCGGCACGGTCGAAATTCACGACAACCAGAAGTACCTCGTTCTTCCATTTGCGCAAGAACGCATACTGACGGTTCGGATTGAAATAAGGATTACCGGAGTTCGCGTACATCAAATCATAAAACGCTCCCTCGACAATAACCGGCTCGGATCGTACCACATTCAATAACTTAGCGTACATCTCACGCAACGAGCGTTCTGCCGGCGTTAATTTAGCCCCATCAAAGAGTCCATTATTATTCCAGTTTCGCAAACTCTCGACGCTCCAATAATCGAAGATGGTCGTACGGCCATCACGTCCACTGAAACCTTCCGCATCCATTCCTCTTTCGCCAAGTTCCTGACCACTATAGATCATAACCGGATTTGTATTCATGGCAGCGGAGACAATCATGCCCGGAATACCCGGACGAGCATCCCCCGCAAAGAAATCAGAAGCGACACGCTGTTCATCGTGATTCTCCAAGAAATTTAACATATTTTTCTGGATTCCCTCCAACGATTGCCAACAATGCGATATATTACTAGCCGGAGCCTGTCCGCACATCACCGCACGAACCGTATCATAAAGACCAACCTTGTCATACAAATAATCAAAGTGTCCCGTATAAATATAATTCCTATACTCATCCGGATTATACACCTCCGCTATAAAGATCACATCACGCACCTTCTTCACCTGAGGAATCACCCAGTTCCAAAACTCTACCGGGACCATCTCAGCCATATCACAACGAAAACCATCCACCCCCTTATCAGCCCAGAACAACAAGATCTCCAACATTTTCTCCCACGTATTGGGAATGGTATTGAAATGGCAAGCACCACCGTGCATATAATCCACGCCGTAGTTCAGCTTCACCGTCTCATACCAATCGTTCTGGCTTGGATAGGCATCGAAATGATTGTTACCGGTCACCTTCGCCGGAAACTCACTATAGGCAAAATCCTCCTCACGCTGCGGATCAAAACGAAGCGTCAAGGTTTGCCCCGGAAGATAATAAAAGTTATTATTCACATCAAAAGCCTTGGACACATTATCCGTTTGACCTAAGTCCTCCACGAAAGGTTCCCGTGCGTCCGAGAAATATTGACGTGCTACATGGTTGGGTACAAAATCGATAATAACCTTCATCCCAGCCTCATGCGTACGTTTCACCAAATCCTCGAACTCACTCATACGGTTCTGGATATTATCCGCCAAATCCGGATCTATATCATAGTAATCTTTTATAGCATATGGAGATCCGGCCTTACCTTTTACTACGGCAGAATGGTCTTTCCGGATGCCAAACATGGTGTAATCGGTTTTTGTAGCGTGCTCTATCACCCCTGTATACCATACATGAGTAACACCTAGTTCTTTGATTTTGGATAAAGCCAAAGGAGTAAAAGCCGAAAACTTACCCACTCCATTCTCGGCTAAACTACCATTCATTACAGGAGATGGTCGCAGATTCCCAAACCAACGCGGGAATACCTGATAAATTACCATCTTGTTTTTTTGTTCCATTGCGTTCATCTATATATAAAGTTTTTGTGGGAAAGCGCTTTGTCCAGACAGACGATTTGTCACGGCATCAGGCCTTTCTTTCTTGCCGCGATCGCTTTCACCAAGGTTTCATATTTATTCTCATCCAACACTTTCTCAAAGCAACGGGCAGCGGCGGAATAGCCAATATTACAAATCACGTCTACATTCTCAAGATCGAATGTCTTATATAAGCCAAACTCCTCCGCTTCTATTAAGACATCACACATCTCTCGATCCTCCAGCGTATTTGCCCGGAACATATAATGATAAGAGCGCTCGGCGATATGGAATATGGTCTGCTTATATTTTTGCGGGATCAACGGGCTTACGTTCACCCCAATAATACGCTCACATTCCTCACGGATGATGGAGACCGGAAAGTTGTGAAATAATCCTCCATCCACATAATGAACGCCATTGATGACTACAGGACTGAAAATAATCGGGATACTACAAGAAGCTGTCACCGCCTCAACAATAGGACCACTCCTAAATTCATGGCTTTCGCCATTATCCAAATCAGTCGCGACAACCACCAGAGGAATTTGCAAGTCCTCGATGTTCTTGGTCCGCAAGTGTCGCCTCAAGAAATAACGAAAGCGCTTACTATCGAACAAACCCGCCTTAGGAATCTGCAACTGGGCGAATTCCGAGAACTCACGTCCGGTAAAAAGCTCTTGGATCTCCGCCGCCGAATAACCATCGGCAAACAAAGCGCCCATTAAAGCTCCCGCGCTGGTACCGACTATAATATCCGGTCTTAGCGCACATTCTTCCATCATTCGAAATACGCCGATATGCGCAAAACCTTTCGCTCCGCCTCCGCTAAGCGCCAAGCCCAACCTATAGGGTTTATGGTTTGTCTCTTCTGCCATTTATTTCTTGTCTCTTAATCTGGTAACAAATATGCTGTTTTTTTTAATTAGAAACATTATTATTAGGGAAAAAGTTTCCATCCTCTTTTATTTTTGCTACATTTACACGGAAAGCAAAGGTGTTGTCACATTGTTTTCTTAAGTATAACATTAAATCTACCATGTTATGATTACGAGTATCTTCTGGATTATCCCGTTAGCGTCTGTCCTAGCGCTAGCATTCGCCTGGTTCTTCTTCAGGCAAATGATGAAAGAGAGTGAAGGAACTGAGTTGATGAAAAAGATCGCCTCCTTTGTACGTGAAGGGGCGATGTCGTATCTGAAACAGCAATACAAAGTAGTCGCCTCGGTTTTCGTTGTCCTAGTAATCTTATTCTCTATTATGGCCTATGGCTTCCATGTTCAAAACGAATGGGTTCCGATCGCCTTCCTGACAGGAGGTTTCTTTTCAGGATTAGCGGGTTTCTTAGGCATGAAAACAGCGACTTATGCCTCGGCCCGTACAGCGAACGCAGCCCGCACTTCCTTGAATAAAGGTTTACAAGTGGCTTTCCGAAGCGGGGCGGTCATGGGCTTAGTAGTCGTTGGGCTTGGATTGCTGGATATCTCATTCTGGTATATCCTGTTAAATGCTTTCATCCCAGACGAGGCTTTGGACCCGACCCATAAACTCACCATTATCACGACAACCATGCTTACATTCGGAATGGGTGCCTCCACGCAAGCCTTGTTCGCACGTGTGGGAGGAGGAATCTATACGAAAGCCGCCGATGTCGGAGCGGATTTAGTAGGTAAAGTTGAGGCTGGGATCCCGGAGGACGATCCTCGTAACCCGGCGACAATCGCCGATAACGTAGGCGACAATGTAGGTGACGTCGCCGGTATGGGAGCCGACCTATATGAATCTTATTGCGGTTCCATCCTAGCGACCGCCGCATTGGGAGCCGCCGCATTCGTTTCTTCCGGAAGCGTAGAATTACAATATAAGGCGGTTGTCGCCCCAATGCTTATCGCCGCTGTCGGTATCATTTTATCTATTATTGGTATTTTCGCCGTCCGTACGAATGAGAACGCGACGATCAAGCAACTACTGAAAGCCTTAGCCATAGGAACGAACTTGAGTTCCGTATTGATCGCTATCTCCACGTTCGGGATTCTTTATGTATTAGGCATGGAGAATTGGTTCTGGATCGGTTGTTCCGTGATCGTAGGTCTGCTAGTCGGAATCGTGATCGGGCAAGCGACGGAGTATTATACCTCCCAGTCCTATAAGCCGACCCGGCTGGTTTCCGAATCGGGGCTGACAGGCCCGGCAACGGTTATTATCTCCGGTCTCGGACTAGGGATGCTCTCTACGGCCATCCCGGTACTTGCCGTCGTGGTCGGTATTATTTGTTCCTTCTTGTTCGCCTCCGGATTCGACTTCACGAACGTGGGCATGGGATTATACGGAATCGGTATAGCTGCCGTAGGTATGCTATCGACCTTAGGTATTACGTTGGCTACAGACGCTTACGGTCCCATAGCGGATAATGCCGGAGGCAACGCCGAGATGTGTAACCTAGGGAAAGAAGTCCGCAAGCGTACAGACGCATTGGATTCATTAGGAAATACGACTGCCGCTACAGGTAAAGGTTTCGCTATCGGTTCCGCTGCGTTAACCGGCTTGGCTCTGTTGGCCTCTTATGTAGAAGAGATCAAGATCGGTTTGCTCCGTTTAGGAGAGAACGTCCTGAATTTTACCGATGGCAGGAGTATCGAAATATCTAAAGCCTCATTCTCGGACTTTATGGTATATTATGATGTTACCTTAATGAATCCTAAGGTTTTAGCCGGAATGTTCCTAGGTTCCATGATGGCATTCATGTTCTGTGGCCTTACGATGAATGCTGTAGGGCGTGCGGCCGGGCACATGGTGGAGGAAGTTCGCCGTCAGTTCAAGGAAATCAAGGGTATTCTGACTGGAGAGGCACAACCGGATTATGCCCGTTGCGTTGAGATCTCGACGAAAGGAGCGCAACACGAAATGGTACTTCCCTCCGTTTTAGCTATTATCGCCCCCATCTTAACCGGACTCATATTTGGTGTGACGGGTGTTGTCGGATTATTGATCGGTGGATTAAGCACGGGCTTCGTATTAGCCGTATTCATGGCGAATGCCGGAGGAGCATGGGATAACGCGAAGAAATTCATCGAGGAAGGAAACCACGGCGGCAAGGGTAGCGAGGCGCATAAGGCAACCGTTGTCGGCGATACGGTTGGCGATCCGTTCAAAGACACTTCCGGCCCGAGTTTGAATATCCTTATCAAGCTGATGAGCATGGTAGCGATCGTGATGGCGGGATTGACGGTGGCTTGGAGTTTGTTTTAATAGTTGACCGTTAGTAGTTGGCAATTGACAGTTAGAGAAGTAAATTGACAAATTAATAGAGAAAACTAAATAATTGTCAATTGCCAACTGTCAATTGTCAACTGTTTTGTATTTTTGCGTCGTAAAAACATAAAACAATTCAACAATGTCAATCTCACGCTTTAATGCTGTGGAGAAGGCATCCAACCGAAAGGCCGTGGAAGCCGTTACTCCCGAACACAAAGTATCTGAGTACTATGGCGAGAATGTCTTCAACCGGAAGGCGATGCAAAAATATCTCTCCAAGGAAACGTACAAAGCCTTGACCCACGCCATTGACAATGGCACACCTATCGACCGGGAAATCGCCAATCATGTGGCAGCCGGCATGCGTATGTGGGCACTGGAAAAAGGAGTCACTCATTATACCCACTGGTTTCAACCGCTTACCGATGGCACCGCCGAGAAGCACGACGCTTTCGTGGAACACGATGGTAACGGTGGCATGATCGAGGAGTTCAGCGGCAAATTGCTTGTCCAGCAAGAACCGGACGCTTCCAGTTTCCCGAACGGTGGACTTCGTAATACCTTCGAGGCCCGCGGCTACTCCGCTTGGGACCCTTCCTCTCCCGCTTTTATCGTAGATGACACACTTTGTATCCCAACCGTATTTATCGCTTATACCGGTGAAGCGCTGGATTATAAGACCCCGCTGATCCGCTCTATCGAAGTATTGGGAGAAGCCGCCAAAGACGTATATCGGTATTTCGATGAGGATGTCAATAAGATAATTACTTACCTTGGTTGGGAACAGGAATATTTCCTTGTTGACGAGGACTTGTATTCCGCTCGTCCGGATCTCTCACTGACCGAGCGTACCTTGCTAGGACATGAGAGCGCAAAGAACCAACAATTAGACGACCATTATTTTGGCGCTATCCCCTCTCGTGTACAAGAATTCATGAAAGACTTGGAAACCGAATGCTATAAACTAGGTATCCCGGTAAAGACCCGCCATAACGAAGTAGCCCCCAACCAGTTCGAGCTAGCTCCTATTTACGAGGAATGTAACCTAGCCAACGACCATAACCAATTATTGATGTCGGTCATGAAACGTGTCTCCCGCCGTCATAATTTCCGTGTATTATTGCACGAGAAGCCATTTAACGGGGTAAACGGTTCCGGTAAACACTGTAACTGGTCTATGGGAACGGACAAGGGGGTAAACTTATTCTCTCCGGGTAAAGACCGTGAGGACAACCTGCGCTTCATCACCTTCGTGGTGAACACCATCATGGCCGTTTATAAATACAACGCTTTATTAAAAGCGAGTATCGCTTCCGCCACGAACGCACACCGCCTAGGCGCGAACGAGGCACCTCCCGCTATCATCTCCACTTTCCTCGGAACGCAAATCAGTGATATCTTGGATAAGTTCGAGAATAGCTCTATCGAGGACGCTATCGAGGTAGACGATAAAAAGGGCTTGCATCTTGGCTTCGGGCAGATCCCCGAACTGCTGTTGGACAATACGGATCGTAACCGTACCTCTCCTTTCGCCTTCACCGGAAACCGTTTTGAGTTCCGTGCCCCGGGCTCTTCCGTGAACTGCGGATCGGCCATGTTAGCGTTGAACTCCGCCGTAGCCTATCAATTGCAACAATTCAAGAAGGACGTAGAGGCTTTGCAAGCGGAAGGAAAAAGCAAGGAAGTAGCGATCTTCAAGGTGCTGAAAGCCTATATCAAGGAATCTAAGCCGATCCGCTTCGATGGAAACGGTTATTCGGACGAATGGAAAGAGGAAGCCGCCAAGCGAGGTCTGGATTGCCAAAATAGTGTTCCCTTGCAATATGACGCTTATCTTAAACCGGAGTCGATCGAGATGTTCACGTCTACCGGCGTACTTACCCAGAAAGAATTGGAAGCGCGTAATGAGGTAAAATGGGAAGTCTATATCAAAAAGGTACAGATCGAGGCTCGGGTATTAGGGGATTTATCCTTGAACCATATCATCCCGGTAGCCGTTCGCTACCAGAGCGTATTGCTGGATAATATAGCGAAGTTGAAAGAGACATTCGGCGATGACCCGGAATTCCGCGATATGTCGGAAGAGCCCCGTCGCTTGGTTCGTAAGATAGCCGGGCATATCTGTGCCGTGACCAAGAAAGTGGATGAGATGGTAGAAGCCCGCAAGAAAGCGAACCGCTTGACCGATATGCGGGAAAAGGCGATCGCTTACCACGACTCGGTAGCCCCTTATTTGGATGAGATCCGTGACCATATCGATGATCTGGAACTGATGGTGGACAACCAGATGTGGCCGTTGCCGAAGTATAGGGAACTCCTGTTTATCCGATAAAAAACACCCGTACTGGCGTTGCCTTGCGCCAGTATCGGCATAGCCTCACACTGATATAGGCGCAGCCTTATACCGATACTGGCATAAGGCTACGCCTATACTCCCGTTTACCACTTCACATAAGAAGCATTCATCAAGAAGTCATAATCATGTTTCATCGCTTGCAGCGGTGTCATATTATAACGCTCTTGCTCAATGAAGTAATCCTCTAATCCGGCTTTCTCCGCCACAGCGAATAAGGATTTGAAGTCTACGATTCCGGCGCCCATCTCTGTGCTGCCCTTTCCATCCGCATTCGCATCTTTCAAGTGCCAGTTGGCGAAACGACCGGGATAACGGTTCACGTAATCATGACATTTAAAACCGCCATACACTAATTGAGCCGTATCGATCTGGAAAGTAACCAGCCCTTTGTCCGTATTCTCGATCATCACGTCGAACGGGATCTTCCCTTCCAGCTCATGGAATTCATCCACATGGTTATGGAAAGCGAAACGCAACCCATTCGCCTTCGCGATCTCACCACATTTATTAAATTGATCCGCTAAACGCTTCACGTCCGAAAGGCTCTTGATATCTTTGGAGGGATAACCCGCCTGAACAATCCATTTACAGCCTACCTCTGCCGTATCGGCGGCATTCTTTTTCCAGAAGTCCCATCCCTTGGTATCACCCTCCGCCAGCAAACCGCTTCCGGTATGGGAACCTACCATACGGGCACCCAGATCCGCCAGATATTTCTTCATCTCGGCCGGGGATTTCCCGTAGAATTTGCCATCCCGGTAACCGGCGGCTTCCATCCGTTTATAACCGATATCCACCAAAGCCTTCATCGTACCGTCAAAATCCGTCTTCAAGTCGTCCCGGACACTATACAACTGTACACCTATCGCTTTCTCTTTTTTAGCCAAGATAGAGGCAAAGCCATTCGGTACTACACTCAGTGCAGCCACAGCGGCACCCGCTTTCAAAAAATTCCGTCTCGTTATCATCATACTATTCTTTAAGATTAACGTCGCTAAAGGTAGCAAAATTATTTCTACTTTCGCGCACATTTAAACAAACGATCATGCAAGGAACAAAAAATCTGACCGAAGGGGTCATCTCCCGGCAACTATTCAATCTGGCGATGCCGATCATGGGTACCTCATTTATCCAAATGGCCTATAGCATCACCGACATGGCTTGGGTAGGCCGATTGGGAAGCGAGGCCGTAGCCGCTATCGGCGCCGTTGGTATCCTTACTTGGATGACGAACTCGATCTCTTACTTGAATAAAGTAGGCTCGGAGGTGAGTGTCGGGCAAAGTATCGGGGCGCAAAACGTGGAAGATGCCCGAGGATTCGCTTCCCATAACCTAACGATCGCCTTGATCCTCTCGCTTTGTTGGGGATTCTTGCTATTCGTTCTCGCTCATCCGATTATCGGCTTCTACAAACTGGAGGAACCGATCGCGTTGAACGCCGTGGAATATTTGAGAATCGTCGCTTCCGCATTCCCATTTATCTTCCTCTCGGCGGCGTTTACCGGGATTCATAATGCGGCGGGATTGAGTAAGATTCCATTTTATATCAGCGGAACAGGTCTTTTACTGAATATGGTGCTAGATCCTTTATTTATACTCGGCTTCCATTTGGGCACGGCGGGCGCGGCTTGGGCTACGTGGATCTCCCAAGCGGTGGTTTGCGGACTATTCGTCTATCAGCTAAAATGCCGCAATAAATTGTTCGGGGGATTCCCTTTCTTTGTCCGTTTAAAGGAACGCTACACCAAGCGGATCTTCCAATTGGGCCTGCCGGTAGCGTTATTAAATACATTCTTCGCGATCATCAATCTTTTTATGGCTCGTACAGCTTCCACCTACGGAGGGCATATCGGTTTGATGACGCTTACGGCAGGCGGACAAATGGAGGCGATCGCATGGAACACCTCACAAGGCTTCAGTACGGCCCTCTCCGCTTTCACCGCCCAGAACTACGCCGCACGCAAGAAAGAACGTATCTTGACCGCTTATCATACGACGCTTAAAATGACTTCTATCATCGGTGTACTCTGCACGTTGTTATTCGTCTTTTACGGTAGCGAGGTCTTCTCGCTGATCGTGCCGGAGCAAGCCGCTTATGAGGCCGGTGGTATATTTCTCCGGATCGACGGATATTCGATGATCTTCATGATGCTGGAGATTACCACGCAAGGCATGTTCTACGGTACCGGCCGAACGGTTCCGCCGGCGATCATCAGCATCTCGTGTAACACCTTACGCATACCTTTGGCCATCGGGCTAGCGGCAGCGGGACTGGGTATTACGGGTGTTTGGTGGGCGATCAGCCTTTCCAGCATGCTAAAAGGTGTCGTCGCTTTCATTTGGTTCAGTATCTTACAGAAGAAGATCTTGTAAGCGGAACAATTCTTACCGATTTTCCGTACATTCGCGATTAAAATGACATTCAATTAAAAAAACAACCTATATGGATAACAAATTCAAACCGGAAACCCTGTGCGTACAGGCCGGTTGGCAACCCAAGAAAGGAGAACCCCGTGTCCTCCCGATCTATCAAAGCACGACATTCAAGTATGAGACGAGCGAGCAGATGGCTAAATTGTTCGATTTGGAGGAAAGCGGCTATTTCTATACCCGCCTTCAAAACCCGACAAACGAGGCTGTAGCCGCCAAGATCGCGGCGTTGGAAGGTGGCGTGGCCGCCATGCTGACCTCATCCGGACAGGCCGCTAGCTTTTTCGCTTTCTTCAATATTTGCGAGGCTGGCGATCATATCGTAAGCGCTACCAGCATTTATGGAGGTACTTATAATCTACTGGCCGTTACCTTGAAGAAGCTGGGAATCGAATGCACGTTCGTAGATCAAGACGCGAGCGAGGAAGAGATCTCCAAGGCTTTCCGCACGAATACGAAGGCGATGTTCGGCGAGATGATCTCCAATCCGGGCGTTATGGTATTGGATGTGGAGAAGTTTGCCCGCATCGCCCATAATCATGGCGTACCCTTGATCGTCGATAATACGTTCGCCACGCCGATCAATTGCCGTCCGTTCGAATGGGGGGCGGATATCGTTACGCACTCCACGACTAAATATATGGATGGCCATGCCACGAGCGTGGGTGGTTGTATCGTGGACAGCGGTAATTTCGATTGGGAAGCGCATGCCGAGAAGTTCCCGGGACTTTGCCAACCGGACCCTTCTTACCACGGATTGACCTATACCAAGGCATTCGGGAAATTAGCGTTCATCACGAAAGCGACTAGCCAACTGATGCGTGACCTTGGAGCAATCCAATCCCCGCAAAACGCATTCCTATTGAATCTGGGATTGGAGACCTTACATCTTCGTGTACCGCAGCATTGCAAAAACGCCTTGGCGGTAGCGCAGTGGCTACAGAAATGTGATAAGGTAGCTTGGGTTCATTATCCGGAATTGGAAGGCAATCCGTACCATGAACTCGCCAAGAAGTATCTACCGAATGGCTCTTGCGGTGTATTATCCTTCGGATTGAAAGGTGGACGTGAGGTGGCGATCAAGTTTATGGATAGCTTGAAACTCGCCGCTATCGTAACTCACGTAGCGGATGCCCGTACTTGCGTGCTTCACCCGGCCAGTCATACGCACCGCCAGTTGAGCGACGAGCAATTGATAGAGGCTGGCGTAGCTCCGGACTTAATCCGCTTCTCTGTAGGTATTGAGAGCGCCGATGATATCATCGCCGATATTGAGCAAGCGCTGAATAAATAAGACATCTGTGCCATGCTGATGAAACGCTTGTGCCATCAGCGTGGCACGCTTGTGCCATCAGTGTGGCACGCCTGTGCCATCAGCATGGCACACCTGCATCTACAGCACGGTACTGCTATAAGTTCCTAGATAGGCAGGAATCTCCCCAGACGCGCCACCCAATTTGTCGTAATCCTCCCTAGGCTCGTTACCGGATGTTCCTCACGCAACAAATCCTCACGGAACTCACGAAGAATAAGCCAATCCGCCTGTTTCACCCAATGCCGGAAGACCGGATTCTCCACATGACTTTCCGAAATGGATAATAACACGTCCAGATCAAAACAATCAGCGACAACGCCTGCGCCAGACAAAGAGGCATCGTAAGCATTGCAAGCTTGCTCAATATGTGTAGGAACCATCAATACAGGTTTATTCAGATACATCGCCTCACATACGGATTCGAACCCGGCGGTCGTAGCATAAGCCTTCGCCCCCGACATATAACGTAGAAACAACGTATCATCCAGCTGATGGAAAGAAAGGCAATCGTCTATTTTCACCTCGGCTCGCTGATCTTTCTTATCCCAAAAGAAATGCATCGGAACCGAAGGATGACGGGAATGCCAAGAACGGATCTCCTCACTAAACCCGCTATTCAACAAATAACCATGCAAATAACTGCCGTTCGAGGGAACCGCATCCAAGACTTCTTGCCTTAATAAAGGAGGAACCACGACTATTCCTCCCAACGGCGCCTCGCGCATCTTCCGGAAAGACAAGGCTAATTTTTTGACGGAGCCTATCGCCGTTAATCTCGTAAAAAATCGTAGCGATGCCAACGACAATGTGCTCTGCTTCGGGAAAACGAAGTCCGGATGCAAGAATAGATATTGATGGGCGATACATACCATCGTTGCTTTCGGACGGAGAATCAAGTAAGTCAGCCCCGTCAATAGCTCGTAGAAGTTCACGACAACATCCGCATCCGTCTGCCGAATCATCCGGTCGATATAACGGATACTTCCCATGTATTTATGCAGACGCAATACATTATATAATACGCTACGCATCAAACTCACTTGTTTATTCTTAGCCGTCGGTAAAAAATTCGGACTCTCAAACAGATATACCGGCGATTGTATCTTATTCAAGAAGAAATCCGGCAAACGGCGGGCCGGGCTTTTTCCTACCAACACACCAACGATCTCATGTCCTTCGGCCATCAATTTCTGGCGTAAGGATAACGCTTGGGTCAAGTGCCCACGTCCCTCACCTTGTATGATAAACAGAATTTTCATACGGCATCCGCATATAGTTGTACATTATTATATGTAACAATATCCCACTCTCCTTGTTCATCCTCCACGAGAGCGGTCATGCTTTCCACCCAATCGCCGGAATTTAGATAATGCACATTACCATACCATACGCTCGCCGCTTGATGAATATGGCCACAAATAATCCCATCCAAATGCTTGGCCTCCGCTAAACGTACCAGCTCTTTCTCAAACTCCGAGATATAAGAGACCGCACTTTTCACCCGGTGTTTCACCTCTTGGGATAAAGAGAAATAAGGTTTTCCTTGCCGCTCTCTACGATGATTGTAAACCTTATTCAACCACAATAAAAAAGTATATCCCACATCCCCGAGCATGGCAAGCCAACGCATATGGGTCGTAACCGTATCGAAAATATCGCCATGTGTCACGAAATAGCGTTTTCCTTGTCTCGTCTTCAGTAAATAATCCTTTACGATCGATATATTGGAGAACTTAAAAGGAGCCAAGCTATCGAGAAAATCATCATGGTTCCCCACTACATAGATAATCTCCGTACCCCTTTTCTCCATCATCTTCATCAATACCTTAAAGAAATCGGTATGCTTTTGTTTCCAGCGTTTACCGGATTTCTTCAATTGCCAGCCATCGATGATATCACCATTCAAAATCAATCGATCGCAATCTACGTGCTTGAGAAAACGGGTGACCTCCTCCGTCCGGGAATGTTCCGATCCCAAATGGATGTCTGAGAGGACAATAGTCGGATAGTACTTTCTTAATATCATCTTTTCCTTGTTTAAGATGATACAAAAGAACACTTTCGGTATTACAAGCTCACGACAGCCTAATGAAAAAGACATAACAAAAAGGCCAGCTCTTCACAAAGCCGGCCTTTTCTCGTTTAACTTTAAATATTAAAAAATTATGATGACATTTTACTTTACCTATTCTTCTGATTGAGTAGCCTCGTAAGCCTTTAACAACTTCTCTTGTACATCGGCAGGAACTAACTCGTAACTAGCGAACTTCATCGTAAAGGAAGCACGCCCGCCCGTAATGGAGCTTAGTGAAGTAGAATAGTTAGACATCTCTTTCAAAGGAACTTTCGCCAATAGTTTCTCAAATCCCTTCTCGCTATTCATACCCATAATCAAGGCGCGGCGTCCTTGCAAGTCACTCATCACATCTCCCAGATAATCGGCAGGAACGGAAACCTCGACATCGTAAACAGGCTCCAAGATCTTAGGGCCAGCCTCCTTGAAAGCGGTACTGAACGCATTGCGTCCGGCAAGCATGAAAGAGATTTCATTACTGTCTACCGGGTGCATCTTACCATCGTATACGCAAATACGCACGTCGCGAGCATACGAACCCGTCAACGGCCCTTGCTCCATACGAGCCATGATACCTTTTAGGATAGCCGGCAAGAAACGAGCGTCGATAGCACCACCAACGATACAGTTTACGAACACGACTTTACCACCCCAATCCAAATCGATTATCTGAGTATCACGAACATTCATCTTATACTCCTGTCCGCCGAAACGGTAGGTATCCGGAGCAGGCATACCTTCATAATAAGGCTCGATAATCAAGTGAACTTCACCGAACTGGCCTGCGCCACCAGATTGTTTCTTATGGCGGTAATCCGCACGGGCCGCTTTCGTAATCGTCTCACGATACGGGATCTTCGGCTCCAGATATTCGATCGGCAATTTATCATTATTCTCGATTCTCCATTTCAATGTACGAAGATGGAACTCACCTTGACCGGAAACGATTGTCTGCTTCAATTCCTTGGACTGCTCGATTACCCATGTCGGGTCTTCCTCACGCATACGTATCAAGATTTCCATCATCTTCTCGGCGTCAGCCTCATTCACCGGCTTGATAGCACGACGATATTTCGGATCCGGATATTTAATGAAGTCGAAACGATAATCACAACCCTTTCCGTTCAATGTATTACCACGGCGAACATCCTTTAACTTAACGGTCGCTCCAATATCACCCGCCACCATTTCCGTAACCGGGGTACGAGTTTGTCCGGCTACCGCAAATAACTGTGCGATACGCTCCTTGGAACCACGATCGGCATTCATCAAATCGTCACCTTCTTTTACTTTTCCTGATATCACTTTAAAATAGGAAACCTGACCAATATGAGGTTCCACGGTAGTCTTGAAGAAGAACAAGCTAGTAGGACCATTCGAGTCCGGAGTCACCTCTACGCCTTCCGTAGTAATCAGACGAGGCATCTTGTCGGTACAAGGAACCACGTTACCCAAGAACTCCAACGTACGACGAACACACATATCACGACCGGCACATACGCAGAATACCGGGAACATACCGCGAGTAACCAAGCCCGCACGGATACCGGCACGCATATCATCCTCGCTCAAGGCACCTTCCTCAAAGAATTTCTCCATCAAAGTATCATCGTTCTCAGCGGCGGCTTCCACCAAGGCTTGATGCAACTCCATCGCCTTATCCATTTCCTCGGCGGGGATTTCCAATACATCAGGAACTCCACCTTCCGGTTTCCAACGATACATCTTCATTTTTAATACATCCACCACGGCATTGAAAGAAGAGCCGCAGCTAATCGGATATTGGATCGGAACGATCTTACTGCCCCAACGGTCTTTCAACTGGGCGATAGTTCCCTCATAGTCGGCTTTATCATTATCAAGCTGATTGACAACGAAAATCACCGGTTTATGAAATTGTTCAGTATACCGGAACTGGTTAATGGTTCCAACCTCAACACCGTACTGGGCATTCAATACCATCAGTGCCGTATCCGTGACATTCAGAGCGGAAACAGCTCCTCCAACGAAATCATCAGAACCCGGACAATCGATGAAATTCAGCTTCCGATCCTGCCACTCAACACTGAAAACGGTTGAGAAAACTGAGTATCCATACTCTTTCTCAACCGGGAAATAATCGGACACCGTATTTCCTGCCTCAACGGAGCCGCGGCGTTTTATAACTCCACCCTCGTAAAGCATAGCTTCAGCGAGAGTGGTTTTCCCAGAGCCCGAACTTCCCAAGATAGAGATGTTCTTAATTTCATTTGTTTGGTATACTTTCATGATATCAGGATTTATTTGAGTTTAACAATACGTTTATTTGGCGTGAATCACTTTCACGAGGGCGCAAATTAGAGATTGTAAAGGAAAAAAGCAATTATCGCCCGGTGTTTGAGAACTATGTTGTGCAGCAGCAAGGTTTTTTGAAATTTAAATTATATCTTTGTGTAAAGATATAATTGTGTCCATACAGATGGCAGGTTTATACATCCACGTTCCTTTTTGCGCCAAGCGGTGTTTATACTGTGACTTTTTTTCCAATACGGAGATGAAGTATAAAGAGCCGTATATAAACGCACTTATAAAAGAGATGGAATTGCGGAAGGGATATATAGGAAACGAAGCATTAGAAACCATTTACTTCGGGGGAGGCACCCCCTCTCAATTAGACGAGAAGGATTTTGGCAAGATATTCGAGGCTATCTATCGTCATTTTGATGTAGCCGAGCAAATGGAGATTACCTTAGAGGCGAATCCGGATGACATGAAACGAGAATATGTATCGCTTCTCCGTAATTATCCTTTTAACCGGGTCAGTATGGGTGTACAGAGTTTTCATCCGGAAGATTTGCGTTTTCTGAATCGTCGCCATGACCGGCAACAAGCGATTAAAGCAGTAGAACTATGCAAGGAATATGGGATTACAAATATCAGTATCGATTTGATCTACGGACTCCCCAACCAAACGCAGCAAGCATGGGAAGAGAATTTGCGACAAGCGATCCGGTTGGATGTTCCCCATCTTTCCGCCTACCACCTCATTTACGAGGAAGGTACCGCACTTTACAAATTGCTGGAAGCGGGAAAAGTGACCCCCATAAACGAGGAGTTAAGCGTCTCGTTCTTTTCCACATTAATAGATCGGTTGGCAGAAGCAGGCTATTTGCATTACGAGATATCTAATTTCACCCGTCCCGGGTTCTTCTCCAAGCACAATAGCTCCTACTGGACCGGAAAGAAATATCTGGGGCTCGGTCCTTCCGCCCATTCTTATAACGGAATAGACCGGGAATGGAATCCATCTTCTCTACCTATATATATAGACGGTATAGAAAATGGGCATCCGACAATAGAATCCGAGGATTTAGACCTATGCACCCGGTACAACGACTTCATCATCACCGGCCTTCGAACCATGTGGGGAGTCTCTTTCGCTGATATCCAGACAAAATTTGGCAGGAAGCTCCTTTCTTATTGTCAAAAGCAAGCTCAACCCCATATCAACCAAGGTCTCTTATTACAAACCGATGACAAATTGATTTTATCCAAGTCAGGAATCTTCGTTTCCGACGGAATCATGAGTGATCTACTTTGGGTATAAAAATTAACAAAACCACCACTTTCGCCAACAAACCTGTTAGTTAAAAGTACATTTCCTGCACATTTTCACGATTTTTGAGAAATAAAACGACGCATATTAAAAAACTATTACATATATTTGCAGCATCAAAAACAGCAAACAGTGCCATATTTGTATATAATATCAGGTTGCAACGGAGCAGGAAAAACAACAGCTTCCTTCACGATTTTACCAGAAATGCTAAAATGTAGGGAGTTTGTTAACTCAGACGAGATAGCCAAGGGACTTTCCCCTTTTAATGCAGACAGTATAGCCGTCGCCGTTGAAGCTAGTCGTATTATGTATAAGCGGATAAAGGAACTCATCGGTGCTGGTGAGACTTTCGCAATGGAAACTACGCTGGCCACCCGTTCAGTCGCAAACCTGATACGGGAAGCACAAAGGGAAGGTTATTATGTTACATTGCTTTACTTCTGGCTGAATACGCCGGATCTAGCCGTGGAACGTGTAAAAATGAGGGTAGCCGCCGGAGGTCACAATATTCCGGAAGCAACGATACGGCGTCGGTATGAGGCCGGTATCCACAATTTATTTGAGCTATACCTTCCTATTAGTGACTATTGGATGATAACTGATAATTCGATGTCTCCCATGGAAGTGATCGCCAAGGGATTCAAGAATGATAAAAGGGAAGTGTATAATCTAGATATTTTTACAAAACTTGAACATCATGAATGAGCAAGAAGTTAGAGAATTCGAAGAGAATATAGTAAAAGGTGCAAATATAGCTTTTCAGCGTTTGGTGAATCAGAAGAAGAAGGAAGACGGAGAGTTGGTATTCTCTCGTAACGGTCATATCTTCAGAGTCAAAGCTGTTGATCTTGACAAGATTTATTAAGTTATAGATATACATATACAAAAAGAGGAGACGTATCTTTCAGGGATATGTCTCCTCTTTTTGGCTTTATAGAAAAAGGAACTTAGGTTCATGGGCGAAGTATGTTAACATACTTCGGCATTTCAGTTAACATACTTCGCCCACGAAGTTAACTTACTTCTCTATCTTGAGAATTCCATCTCGTTCAATAAATAACCGGCTCCGGCATATTTATCGATTACGAATAGGACATAACGGATATCTACGATAATACTGCGTTGATAATCGGGCAGATATTGGATATCCCCTCCTACTCCTTCCCAGTTACGGTCGAAATTGATACCGATTAACTCTCCTTGTCCATTCAATACCGGACTACCGGAGTTCCCTCCCGTTGTATGGGTCGTAGCACAGAAGGCAACCGGCATTTTACCGTTAGGCATCTTATAAGGGCCAAAGTCTCCTGCTTGATATAATTCCTTCAAACGAGCAGAAACCACAAATTCCCAATTCGTAGAATCCTCCTTCTCCATGACGCCGTCTAAAGTGGTTTGATGACCATAATAATCGCAATCACGAGGACTGTAACCTTTCACCTGCCCATAAGTCAGACGAAGCGTAGAGTTCGCGTCCGGAAAACTAGCCAAGTCTCCATACATCGCTAAAAGTCCTTTCACATACGCACGATGGGCGATCGCATATCCGGCATCAAAATCAGCCAAAGCCTTATCTAACGCCTTTTTCTCATCCTTTACGGATTGCGCGAACAGAATCATCGGATCTTCTCTCAAAGTTTTGACAGACGGGTGCTCCTTGAACGCATTAAAGTTCTTCTCGCTACCATAGATCGATTTATCAAACAGATAATCTACGAATTTATCCACATCCCCCTTAAACTTGCTATCGATTACGGAAAAATAAGCCGGCTGCGACTTCGGAGCGACCAAACGCCTATATTCCTTTAACATGACTTTCGCTATCTTCTTATCAACCATCGGCGCATAATCCTTATCAGCAAAACGGTGGAAAGCCCTCTCCAATTGAGTGACCTGTTTTTGCTGCTCGGAACGATCTTTCCCCTCCAAAGCCTCACAAACAGTCTCGATATCGGTCGGAACTTTGGAGAACTCGATGCCACGGCTCAATGCCTCATCCAACATCCAACTACGGAAACGCAAATCCTTACGATCATTAACGATCTGCTCCAATGTCAGAAGCGCTTCCGGATAAGCAGGCTCACACATCTTCTTCGACCAAGCGATCAAACGATCCTGCTCATCGTTTTTCACCTGCTCAAAATTACGTTTGTTGATCGCCCAGTTACTACCGATCGCATTCTTATAAGCGTTCGTAGAACCTGCATACTTACTAGCGTATTGAATCCGAACTTGCGGATCTTTCAACATTTCTTCCAGCATCGCCTCTTGACGGAGATTACGGATATTAATACGTACCGCATTATCTATATCCCGACGTTCAGCTACCTCCCATGAGGTATAGTATTTATTGGTACGGCCGGGGAACCCCATGATCATGGCATAATCGTTCTCCTCCACACCTTTTAAAGAAAGCTTTAGCCAACGTTTCGGACGAAGCGGGACATTGGTTTCCGAATAAGGTGCCGGATTTCCGTTCGCGTCGGCATACACACGGAAAAGAGAGAAGTCTCCGGTATGGCGAGGCCACATCCAGTTATCCGTATCCGCCCCGAACTTACCGATAGAGGAAGGGGGAGCACCGACTAAACGGACATCCGAATAGATCTTCTTGGTAAACATATAGTACTTATTACCTCCATAAAAAGCCTTGATCTCGACTTCCGTACCGGGGTTATCCTGTAAGAACTTCTCACCTACTTTCGCTTTAGCGAGGCCATTCAAGTACTTAGCGGACAAGAATTCCATGCTGTTCGGATCCGTGATCTTTTTCAGTTCCGTCCTCACATAATCCGTCACGTCGTCGATCTTATCGATAAAAGTAACCGTCAATCCCGGATTCGGAAGCTCCTTATCACGAGACATCGCCCAAAAGCCGTCCGTCAGATAATCATGTTCCAAGGTACTATGCCGTTGGATGCTACTATAACCACAATGATGATTCGTCAGCACCAACCCGTCCGGAGAGATCATCTCGCCCGTACAACCACCGCCAAAACGAACCACGGCGTCTTTCAAGGAAGGAGCCTTGGCGCTATACACTTCCTGATCGCTTAATCGCAGACCAAGGGCCTGCATCTCCGCAAACTTTTGTTGCTTCAATAAAGGGAGCAGCCACATGCCCTCATCGGCCAAGACCGGAAACGCCAATATAGCGGCCGCTACAGATAAAAAGAGTTTCTTCATGTATTTGAACTATTAAAAGGATGTTTTGTCAACATTGAATTATAATAACGGCGATCTCCACTTACCTCCTTACCAAGCCAAGCCGGTTTCTCAAAAGGCTCGTCCTCAGACGATAACTCGATCTCCGCAAGGATCAACCCTTCATTCGCTCCGTGGAAAACATCGACTTCCCACGTATGGCTGCCTCTGGGAACCAGATAACGAACCTTGTCGATCGCACCCGGCTCGCAAAGTTCCAACAACCGCTCGGCATCCACCAGAGGAATCTTTTGTTCGAACTCATAACGGCTCAAGCCTTTCTCATCCGAAGCGCCTTTGATCGTTAGGAATCCCTCCTCTCCCCGGATACGAATACGAACCGTACGTCCGGGCTGTGAGCAAATATATCCCTGCACGATACGGGTGGAGCTAACAGCCTCCGGTAAGAAATCACCGGAGACCAAGAATTTCCGTTCTATCTCAATGGCCATGTTTCGAGGTATCAGCCTTAATCGTTACCATCGTCGCACCAAAGCCATATTCGCGGAAAGAAGCGTCTTGAAAATAATGTTGCTTATAATGGGTCTTCAAATCCTTCTCGATCGCCTTACGCAGTACACCATCGCCTTTTCCATGGATAAAGACAATCTTCTGTCCGTTATTAAGAGCGTACTGATCCATCACCTCACGGAATTTTCCCAACTGGTACGTCAGCATATCCGCATTGCTCAATCCATTCGTATTATCCAACAATTCGGTTATATGCAAATCGATCTCAAGGATAGCGCTATTCGTCGGCTTCTTTTTCACGATTTGCCGGGGAACCCTACGTTCCTCACGAACCTTTTGCTGCATAGCTTCCTTCAACTCCGCCGCAGAGACCAATAGTTCTCTCTCGGGCAAGTCATTGCGGATAATCGGATAAATCAAGGCATCCTCCTCAAAGAAATCATTCTCCATAAAGCAGTGAAGCTTGTAGAACTTAACCGTATCCAAGCGCAACTCTACAGATACGGCGTTTTTCAACGAATAGGGTTTATCCTTCTTGAAAGCGATCAGTTGCACGCAGATCCTTTCCAGATCATTCAACTCCGGCTTACCGAACTCCTCTAGGAATATTTTCGTATTCGGCTCAATAATCCCGTTATAACGACTTGTCCAGCTATTATTCGTTCGGTTCATATAATTGAAGAACAAATAGTAATTGCTATCATTCACGAAATACGTCTCATAGCCACATTGCTGAAACGCCTTCGGATCGACCGGGAGATAAGCCAGATACACATTCAGACGCTCTCCCTCCGGTGTCTCCTCGACCTTTTCCTCTTTGGGTTCAGGCTTCTTTGGGGAAGGAGTCTCTACCGGAGCCTGTACTTTCGGGCGATTCGAGCTATGCACTTGCATATCATTGCCCCCAACCACGACACATTCCTTGATCAAGGCAGGAACCTCAAACCCATCCTCATCCTCAACCAACACTTGGTCCTTTCCACGGAATCCACGTACGACTCCACCTCCCACACTATTCAGGAAGCGAACTTTATCACCTATTTGAATACTCATATTCTATACCTTATTATATTATGCGCACAAAATTAGGGAATAATCCGCGAATCCGAAACCTATTTACTACTTTTGCACTCGGAATCCGTACAAACGGATGTTTTTTTAACAGGACAGAAGAAGTAATGAAGACACAAGAAATACGTATCGAAGATTATAACTATTCGTTACCGGACGAACGAATCGCGAAGTTTCCATTGCCTAAAAGGGATGAGTCCAAACTTTTACTCTACCGTAACGGGGAAATAAGCGAAAGTATCTTTAAGCATATCACGGATTATCTTCCCCAAAACAGCTTGATGGTATTCAATAATACCCGGGTCATACAAGCCCGCCTACTTTTCCAGAAAGAGACCGGCGCACGCATCGAGATTTTCTGCTTAGAGCCCATCGAGCCTCATGATTACGCCTTGATTTTTCAAGAGACCCGACGCTGTAGCTGGACTTGCTTGGTTGGCAACCTTAAGAAATGGAAAGAAGGCACTTTATCCAAAACGATCTTCATTAAGGATCAACCGGTCGTGCTGACAGCGGATAAGAAAAAGTCTCATGGTGACACACATTTGATCGAATTCACATGGGATAACGAGACTTATACATTCGCCGATATCTTGGATGCCGCCGGGGTCTTGCCGATTCCTCCTTATTTACACAGAGAAACAGAGAAGAGCGACCTACAGACCTATCAAACGGTTTATTCTAAGATAAAAGGCTCCGTCGCCGCACCGACCGCCGGACTTCATTTCACTTCGGAAGTACTTGCCGATATAGATGCTCGGGGCATCGGGCGGGAAGAAGTCACCTTGCATGTCGGAGCGGGTACCTTTAAACCGGTAAAAAGCGACACGATCGAAGGGCACGAGATGCACACGGAATTTATCTCCGTCCGCCGCAGTTCCATCGAACGTATCAAAAGCAACCTTGGAAATATCATCGCCGTAGGAACGACTTCCGTACGGACCTTGGAAAGTCTCTATTACATGGGCGTGATCCTAGATAATAACCCCGAAGCGACTTCCGAAGATCTCGTCGTAAAACAATGGATGCCTTACGACATGAATAACAACCGGCTGACAGCGGAGCGTTCCCTTCAAAACATCCTCGATTATCTGGATAAGCATGATGCGGATACGCTGGTAACGGCTACACAAATCATCATCGCCCCGGGCTATGAGTTCAAGATCGTAAAAGGAATCGTCACCAACTTCCACCAGCCCAAAAGCACCTTGCTCTTGCTGATCTCCGCTTTCGTAAAAGGAAACTGGAAATCCATCTATGAGTATGCCTTAGAGCACGATTTCAGGTTTCTAAGTTATGGGGATAGTTCCTTGTTAATATAGATGCATGTAAAATACGAGCCGAATGGTGAACAGTTAAAATATCTATTCGGCTCTCATTAACCACTCTGTAAACAATCCGGTAATGATTCATCCGGATAAGCTCTCTTATAGTCGTATCTTGAAACTCCGGAACCATACGCCCGGCCAAAGGAAAACGTTCTAAAACATCTACCGCCGCAAACAATCCACTTACAACTCGGGAGGCATACGAGGTATAACTCTTCTTCTCAATATAATCTCCAATTTCATTAAGGTTTTGGATCGCAAAATCAGTCCATTTTACTTCAACCATTTCGCTAATTTATTCCGGCATTCCAATTTGGTTAACACTTTTCCTTCTTCTGATTCTTTTATTCCAATACAGACCTTATCGACAAAAGACATCTTATCGACAAGCTGGTCCATAGAAAAATGCTCCGGTAATCCTTCCATAGCCATAGCAACTTTTGACTTACTTAATAGATTCATCTGAATAGGTTTCGTTTTCTACAAAGGTAACTGTTTTCTTTCAACATACAATAAGATCCCATACAATTCGTTATATTTGCACGAATATATTCCAGATTGAATGAAAGCGCATTTTACTATATATGTTTTATTTTTGCTTATCGTATCTTCCTTGTATTCCTGCAAATCGGCGAAGTTGAGCGATGCCGAGGAGAAGCAGCGTATCGGGGAATACTATGAGGCAGCCGCCATTTATCGTAAAGTTTACACGAAAACATCCCCGAAGAAAAGGGATTTGCGCGGCTATATCGCTTACCGTATGGCCGAATGTAACCGGTTGATCAATAATACGGCGAAAGCGACTAGTGCCTATATGAACGCCATCCGCTATGATTACCCCGATAGTACCGTCTACCTACGCATGGGACAGATGTTACAGAAGACCGGACGTTATCCGGAAGCGATCAAGAACTACGATATCTATATGGAGAACGATCCTAGCAATTTATTAGCCATCAACGGCATACAAGGATGCGAGCTGGCTCCCGGATGGAAAAAGAACCCTACCCGCTACGAGGTAAGGCGCATGGACAAATTCAATTCTCGCCGAGGAGAATTCAGTCCGATGCTGGCCGGAGATAAATACGACCAACTATACTTCGCCTCCTCCCGCTCGAAAGACAAGGACGCGAAAGTCAGCGCCATCACCGGGCAAAATAACAATAACCTCTTCCTTGTCAAGCAAGACGAGAAAGGGGCTTGGCTGGCTCCCGTAGAGCTCGAAGACGAGGTGAATACGGAATACGACGAAGGAACCCCCTCTTTCTCCCCCGATGGAAACACGATGTATTATACCTATTGCGCCCAAGATCCGGAAGGCCCTCGTACCGCCGAGATTTACATATCTACCCGAAGCAGCGCCAAATGGGGAAAAGGAACCCGTGCGACAATCGTAAAAGACTCGGTTACCGCCCTCGGCCATCCCTCCATCTCGCCGGACGGCAAATACTTGTATTTTGTATCCGACGCCGTAGGCGGTTTCGGCGGCAAGGATATTTTCCGTGCCCGGGTAGCGGGAAACGATTTCGGCCCGATGGAGAACCTAGGAGAAGAGATCAACACGCCGGGAGACGAGATGTTCCCGTATGTCCGGGATTCCGTCACCCTTTATTTCGCGTCCAACGGGCATCCGGGAATGGGCGGTCTCGATCTGTTCAAGGCCACGCAAGACAGTACGGGGAAGTGGAATGTCGAGAACCTAGGAGCCCCCATCAATTCTATGGGAGACGATTTCGGTATCACCTTCGCCGGAAAAGAGGAACGGGGCTTCTTCTGCTCCAACCGCAACGACGCACGGGGCTATGACCATATCTATTCCTTTGAACTGCCGACGATCACCATCTTCATCGAAGGAATCGTAAACGATGTCGATGAATATCCGATCGAGGACGCTACCGTACGCATCGTCGGAAAAGACGGACTGAACGTGAAAGTCCCGGTCAAGAAAGACGGTACCTATCGTGTCGAGTTGGAACGGGACATCCGTTATGTCATGATGGCCAGCGCCCGTGGTTACCTCAACCAGAATTATGAATTGCATACCGGCCCCGAGGAGAAAAACGAGACATATATCGTGGATTTCTTCCTCTCTCCGATCAGCAAGCCGGTTGTTATCGATAACATTTTCTACGATTTCGATAAAGCGACCCTTCGTCCGGAATCCAAGAAAGCTTTGGACGAGATGATCAAGATGCTGAACGATAACCCGAACGTAACGATCGAACTGGGTGCCCACACGGACCGGAAAGGTACGGACCAGTATAACGAGCGTTTGGCTCAACGCCGTGCGCAATCGGTCGTGGATTACCTAATAGCGGGAGGTATCGAGGCGGCTCGTCTGGAAGCGAAAGGATATGGAGAAAGCGTTCCCAAGACGATCAACAAGAAGATGGCTAAACAATTCGATTTCTTGAAAGAAGGCGATGTGCTTACCGAGGAATTCATCCTTGCCCTGCCGCCGGAACAGCAAGAGATCGCCGACCAGATCAACCGCAGAACGGAATTCAAGGTCTTACGTACAAACTATAACTTATTTTGAAGGAGCAAAGAGCGTGATCTCCTTAAAAGAGACCGGCCAATCGATCGCACTCATCAGCACATCGAAGGACAGGCGTTGCTGATAAGAGACCGAGGACTCCCTTGAATACAAGTCATGAGCTACCAAACCGATCATCATCTTAACCTTATAATGCAATTCCTTGGATAGTACCAAGCAGGCAAGTACACTCAAATCTCTCGCTTCTTCCCAATCCCGATCCGCAAAACACATCTCCCTTTGAAGTGCCGGATAATGACGAGTCCGCATGATCAGATCCGGATCACGGACCTCACACGCACCTTCCACTACATCCAATAATATACGACAGACAGCCAAACGTTGCTTTTTAATTACCTCCATATACGTTTCCCTCAAACCGGACCGTTCACCTTGTTCGGTATTTCTATATGCTACAAAAAAGAAGCGTGGGAACTGTTAATCTACTATTCGAAACTGAGGCATCGCCAAACACCCATCGGACAAATAATAAACAACAGCCCACGCCTTATTACGTATACTATTAGGCAGTATATATAACAAGCGTGAGCGTTTAGTTGCCTATTATCTCTGTCCGACTTGAAACTTGGCGATTTTCAGTTCCAAAGATAATATCTTAAACGCTTATCGTAATCACACTTTGATTCATAAACCCTTGAATTTCCACAAGAGTTTACTTTATCGATACAAATATAACGCTTTTTCTCATACATCATATGGATTTATTTTTCTCTTTTAAAATCTATTGGGAAAAGATAGCGTATACTCTCTAGCGATAAATTCTTCCACTATAAACAAGATGCTTCCGTGAGTAAAAAAGAGAAGCGCATATACATACTATTCAATGTATATGCGCCTCCACCATTATTTGGATATTTCCAAATCCGGAACTTTCTTCCTTATTTACTCTACCGAGAACTTATAAATACACTCACTCGTATATTTCTCGCCCGGACGTAGGATGACACTCGGGAAAGAAGGTTGGTTCGGGCTATCCGGGTAATGTTGAGTCTCCAGACATAGAGCGCCACGATGTGGGTAAACCACACCTAACTTGCCTTTATCACCCGCTTTCGTCATTGAGTTGCCGGCATAGAATTGAAGACCCGGCTCGTTGGTGTAAACTTCCATAACGATACCGCTTGTCGGAGATACAACTTTAGCGGCTACCTTATTGATATCGCCGGCGGCGTTCAAAATCCAGTTATGATCGTAACCACCACCATAAACCAATTGCGTAAACGGATTGTCGATATCAGCGCCTACCACTACCGATTTGCGAAGATCCATCGGCGTGCCTTCCACGGGTTCGATACCGGTCGGGATCAAAGTCTCGTCCACCGGATTATATGTATCCGCGTCGATCATGATCGTATGATCCATGATTTGCGAGCCGGGAACACCGGAAAGATTAAAATAACTATGGTTCGTCAAATTCACGACAGTAGGTTTATCCGTCGTCGCCTCGTATTTAATATCAACGGCGTTATCATCCGTCAGCTTATAGATCACCTTGATATCCAGATTACCGGGGAAACCTGCCTCACCGTCTTTCGATAGATAAGTCAACTCCAAGGTTTGGTCATCGATCTGTTTCGCGTCCCAAACTACCGCGTGATATCCTTTCGGACCTCCATGCAAGCAATGCCCGTTATTATTCTGCGGAAGTTGATACTCCGTTCCGTCCAACGTAAACTTACCATTCGCGATACGGTTGCCATAACGTCCGATCAAGGCACCATAATTCATGTCCGGGTTCGCCACGTATTGCGCGATATTATCATACCCAAGCACAACATCCGTCATCTTACCGTTCTTATCAGGTACCATCACGGAAACCAAGCGTCCGCCCCAATTCGTTACGCAAGCCTCAGCCCCTTTCTTATTCTTCAACACATACAAAGCAGTCGGCTTACCATCTACCTCAGATACAAAATCCGACTTCATCAAACCAGAAAGAGTGGCCTCTTCCGTAGCCGCCCCCTTCTCATTCTTACCTCCGCATGACAATAACATACACATTGCCATGACCGCAAAACAAAGTTTTTTCATCTCTTTCCTTTAAAATTAATAAATGTTATTCTTCGGGCAAAGATACGCATTCTATCCACATGAGGTCCAATATCCTTACGCATTTTCTCGGGAATCCTTACCGATTTCCTCCCGAAGTACTACACTCTTCCTCTTGACATCTTAATCATCCACCAATTGGTAGATGATCATGCAACAGCCGTTGGAAGATCATGCAACAGTTGGTAGATGATCGTCCAACAGCTGATAAATATGCTAGACCTTCATACAAATCCCCTAATACCTCCCGAAGAAACAGCCAAGGATACAGGAAGAAACCGTTTGAATCCTCAACCGATTTCATATTTTGACCCGTTATTCTAGTATAATACGATTCACTTTTGTACATTTGCACACTATTGTAATAAGTGAGTAATGAAACAATATTTAGAGCTGCTCAATAGAGTGCTTACCGAGGGAGTTAGAAAAGAAGACCGGACGGGTACGGGAACGATCAGCGTATTCGGTCATCAGATGCGGTTCAATCTGGAAGAGGGATTCCCGCTACTCACTACCAAGAAGCTGCATCTGAAGTCTATCATCTACGAATTGTTATGGTTCCTGAATGGAGATACCAACGTAAAATATCTGCAAGATCATGGCGTACGCATCTGGAACGAGTGGGCCGACGCGGATGGTAGCCTTGGGCATATATACGGTTACCAATGGCGGTCATGGCCGGATTATAAAGGAGGATCTATCGACCAGATCACCGAGGCCGTGGAGACGATCAAGCATAACCCGGATTCACGACGAATCATTGTAAGCGCATGGAACGTGGCGGACTTAGACAACATGAACCTGCCTCCTTGCCACGCTTTCTTCCAGTTTTACGTGGCGAACGGACGGTTGAGCCTACAATTGTATCAACGTAGCGCGGATATTTTCCTTGGCGTTCCGTTCAACATTGCCTCCTATGCCTTGTTATTACAAATGATGGCACAAGCTACCGGCCTTAAAGCGGGAGATTTTGTTCATACGTTGGGAGACGCCCATATCTACAGCAACCATTTGGAGCAAGTTAAGTTACAATTGACACGTGAGCCACGTGCGTTGCCCCGTATGGAGATCAACCCGGACGTAAAGAGCATCTTCGATTTTAAGTTCGAGGATTTCAATTTGACCGGATACGACCCACATCCCCACATCAAGGGAGAAGTGGCCGTCTGAGAATTGGCAGTTGACGATGGACAGTTGACAGTTAATTCATAAATCATAAATTACAAATCATAAATCAATAAGTCTATGAGTACAATTTCTATCATCGCAGCAATCGCAGATAAAAGCGCGATCGGAAAGAATCAGCAATTATTATGTCACATGCCTTCAGACATGAAGCGTTTCAAGGAATTAACCACGGGACATGCGGTAATCATGGGACGTAAGACATTCGAGTCTCTCCCTGTAGCGCCACTGCCCAATCGGAAGAATGTCGTATTGACGACTATGCCCGAAGCTGGTTTCGTGAATTGTTTCGCTTGCGAGTCTATGGGGGCCGCTCTGGATTTATGTGAGAAAGAGGACGAGATATTCATCATTGGCGGCGCGTTGGTCTACAGACAGGCTTTGAGAATAGCCGACAAAATGTATATTACCCGCATCCATCATGAGTTTCCCGACGCTACCTCGTTCTTTCCCGTCGTAAACTGGGACCTTTGGGAAGAGACTGAACGTGAGGAGTATCCCGCAGACGAGAAGAACCCTTACCCCTACACCTACATCACCTACGTGCGCAAAAAATAAACATTAACGTACGTTTTACAACTTTTTGCTCTTTCTTTGTATCTATATAGGAAAGGTTTATTGTTAAACTTATAAAACCCAAAAGATATGAAGATAAGAGCAATTATTTTATCTGCCCTGATACTTTGCGGCATCTCGGCGGTTATTATGTATAGCCGGGCCGCCCAGCCTCAACAAAAAAGTTCTGTTATCACGCAAGCTATAAACGATAAGAATACCCCTATGGTGATCAAGAATCTTATCCTTAAAATGAAAGAACAGATGGAGGTAAACGATGATCAGTTCCCGGAACTGATCAAGGAGGTGGAGAATTACACCAACAGTTGCGCCGACTCGGCTTCCGTGGCGGTATTACATTCCATGCTGGCGGAGATGTATCAGAATTACTACCAACGGAACCAGTGGACCATCAACCAAAGAACCCAATTAAGCGGTTATATCCCGGAGGATATCCGGGTATGGACTTCCAACTTATTCACGGATAAGATCAAGGAAGAGATCGATTTATCATTGCGACCTACGGCCTTATTGCAAAATACGCCTGTCAGCAAGTTCAAGGATATTCTGGAGATCGGAAAGGACTCGCAAACCCTGCGTCCGACCCTCTATGAGTTCCTTGCCTTCCGGGCACTGGACATCCAACCGACCGTACAGATCTATAAAGACTTGATCGCCTTTCAAAATAAGGAGCCGAATATGAAATCGGTCCTCCTTACGGAATTGGATTACCTACGATTCCTTTACGGGGATAAAAGGGATAAAGAGTCTTTTGAGGCTTACATGAACGCATTGGATGAGCTTTACAGGAACTTAGCTTCTCAAAACTATGCAGCCGAGATCTTAATCGCCAAATTGGATTTGGTTAGCGGCAGTATGTTTCGTTACGTCTCTACCCAATGGGATTCTATCAAAGCGGAAGAGGTGAAACTATGCGAGGAGGGTATCAAGCGGTATTCCGGTTACCCTCGCACGGCTATCTTAAAGAATCGCTTGGCGCAATTGGAACAACCTACTTTATCCGCATCTACAAACAATACGGTTTATCCGGGACAGCAACTGGGGATCAAGCTGGAATATAAGAATGTACAGAAAGTCATCGTACAAATCTATCGAAGCTCGAAAACACCTTTACAAGCGGCAGCCCATACATCCGCAAAAAAATCAAGTGGCAGCACCTTGGGACAACTCGTAAATGAGAAGACATTCTCTTTGCTACTGCCCAACACCTATTCGCAGCAAAATACGACCTTACATATATCTATGGATCAACCGGGATTGTATGAATGTGTCGTAACCGTACCCGGACAACAGCTAAAGACGATCAATACGGTTAGCGTAACCCGATTGGCCGCGATCTATCGTAATCTTTCCGGTAATAAACAAGAGGTCATGGTTACCGACTATCTTAGCGGGAAGCCTGTTGATGGGGCTATCGTTACCTATTACGGAGGTCAGCGTCGTAGCTTGCAAGAACTGGGTACCGTCAAGACAGACCGGGAAGGCTTGGCCACGCTTCCGGCGAACAGTCAAGTATTGGCGTTCCAAGCCAGCAGACCGGGAGATACCAACGCTATGTTGACAAATATCTACCCGATGGGTTCCGGCCACAAACCGGAAAAGAACCCGGTAGAAGTCTCGATCTTTACGGACCGTGGACTTTACCGTCCGGGACAAACCATTTTCTTCAAAGGTCTCGCCTACGTAAAAGACTCGAACGACCCGCATGCCGTGGCCGGACAGACTTTTACGGTGACTTTGTATGACGCTAACGGGAAAGAGCTAGCCCAGAAGAAATTCACGACTAATGACTTCGGTTCTTTTAACGGCGAGTTCTCCATCCCCAAACAGACCCTAAGCGGCGTCTTCCGGTTAAGTACCGGACAGATGAGCGTATATATTCATGTAGAGGAATACAAACGCCCGACTTTCCAAGCGTACTTCCTCCCGATCAAGGGCGATATCGCTTTCGGCGATTCCGTTACCATACAAGGCAAGGCGGCTACATTTTCCGGCGTGTCGCTACCCAGCGGAGATGTCACTTGGCGTATTACACGCAGGCCCTTCCTGTTGTGGAGGTATTTCCGTCCGAGCGCTCCGACACAAGTTGCGGAAGGGAGTACCACCCTTTCCGGCGATGGAACATTCAACGTATCTTTCCGTCCCCAAAAAGAGGAGGATACGAATCCATACGCTTCCGCATACCAGACCTACGAGGTATCGGCTACCGTAACCGATAGCAAGGGAGAGACCCAAGAGGCAAATTACACCTTCTCGGTAGGAGAATCCAGTATCGTCTTATTCACGAACCTACCGCCACAAATCGAGAAAGACTCAGTAAAAGCCGTAGTCGAAGCCCGGACAATCAATGGGGAGATGGTTTCCACCTCCGGTACTTTCAAGATCGTAGAACTGATCGCAAACCGATCCGATAAGAATAGCGGAGAGAGCTATCAAGAAGGCAAGCAAGTAGCTTCCGGTAGCTTTACCAGTGGCAAAGAAATCAGTCCGGCTATTTTCAACCCATTGCCCTCCGGGCGTTACCGTATTTTAGTAGAAGCCAAAGATAGCCAAGGACGGCAGAGTAAGAACCAGTCCGATTTCATCCTATACGGAAAGAACGACAAGCGTCCTCCCGTATTTACCCATACTTGGCTGCTGAAAGAGAAGACAACTTGTTTACCCGGGGAGGAAGCGGAAATCGTATTCGGCACCTCCGACAAGGACGCCTACGTACTCTATGAATGGTTTGCCGGAAATAACCGCATCCATCATGAGTTGATTAAGCTAAGTGACGCGAACCATCGGTTTAATATCCCGTTCAAGCCGGAATATGGAGAGGGAATCATCGTATCCTTTACGTTCGTAAAAGAAGGTGAACTATATATTACCCAAGTACCCGTAGAGCTTCAGCTACCCAACCGGCAGTTGACCATCAAGCCGATAACCTTCCGGGATCGTTTACTTCCGGGAAGTAAAGAGAGCTGGAAATTCCGTATCACCGACGCGGACTCCACGATCGTATCCGCCGAGGTACTGACCAGCATGTATGATGCCTCGCTAGATAAAATCATACCATTCAATTGGTATTTCTCCCCGCGGCGAACGATCCTGCTACAAGCTCCCCGTTTCTCAACCGGAGCCGGATTCCAGCGTAGTTATCAATATGACCAGACAGAGGCCAAGTATATAAAAGTACCTCAATATCAGTATGACCGTTTAAATTGGTTCGGTCTATTCAATGAGATTGTCATACGAGGATACGGCTCCAGCAACCGGGCTTTCGCCACGGGTGGTATCATGCTGAAATCCGCAGCAGCCCCAGTAGTGGCGGAATCCATGAACATCATGGAAGACAGCGCCGTGTTAGAAGAGCCTAGTGTGGAATCTACGGAAGGGGAACCCGTGTTCAGCCTATCCGATCCTTTCGCCAAAGAGAGCAGCCTGCCGGTAAGTCCAGAGCAAACCCGGCGGAACTTCGCGGAAACCGCCTTCTTCTACCCGACCTTACAAACGAACGAGGAAGGAGACGTATTCGTAAATTTCACCCTGCCGGAAAGTAATACGACTTGGAAACTACAGCTATTGGCCAACACCCAAGACCTAAAATACGGTCTGCTTACGAAAGAGGTCATTAGCAGCAAACCCTTGATGGTTCTACCGAATCTGCCTCGTTTCGTCCGCCAAGGGGATGAGGTCAGCATCAGCACGCAAGTCATCAACAATTCCAAGGAAGCGGTATCCGGCCGTGTACGCATCGAACTATTCGATCCCGCTACAGACCAACCGATTATCTGCTTGAGCAAGTCACAACGTCCGTTTGAGTTGCAACCGGATAGCATCGCTACTGTAAGCTGGATGATCCCAGTCCCCAAACAGATCAACCTACTGGGCGTACGTATCCTAGCCGACTCTGAAAAGGGAAGCGACGGGGAGCAGCAGATCGTACCTGTTCTTTCCAATCAATTGCTCATCACGGAAAGTACCCCGTTCTATTTGCTCAAGGAAGGAGAGAAACAAATCCGTATCTCCGGGAACTCGGAGGGAGCGACACCATTCCGTCTCACGCTGGAGATGACCGGGAATCCGATTTGGTACGCGGTACAGGCATTACCGACGATCACACAGCCGAACAATGATAATATCTTATCTTGGTTTGCCGCTTATTACAGCAATACGTTGGCTTCCTATATCGCCCAAGCCCATCCCCGCATCCAGAAAGTGATCAACCAATGGACCGCTCAAGGAGGGAATGCCTCTACTCTCTATTCAAACTTGGAAAAGAACCAAGAGCTGAAGAACATACTCTTGGAGGAGACGCCTTGGGTACTAGCCGCCGATAACGAGACAGAGCAAAAACAACGCTTGTCTTTATTGTTCGACCTAAACCGTGCGGACGGATTACGGGAAGCGGCCTTGCAACAACTGATCCAACAACAGAACGAAGAGGGTGGATGGAGCTGGTTCAAAGGTTTCCCCGCAAGCCGTGCGATCACTCTTTCTATCCTGAAAGGTATGTCACAGCTTGTACAGCTAAACGCGATCCAATATGGGCAAGCGGAGAAAGAGATGCAAATGAAGGCCCTCAAGTTCTTGGACAAAAGTATGCAAACGGATTATGAGAACTTGCTGAAATACGATAAGAAATGGCAAAACGCATGGCCCTCGCCGGAGCAGGTAGAGTTCTTATTCGTCCGCAGTTCCTACCGGGATATCCCGGAACTGGGAGACGCCCGGGAAGCGATCCGTTTCTATACGAACCAAGCGGAGAAGCACTGGAATCAATATTCCTTAATCAGTAAGGGCGAAATCGCCTTGTTAATGCATCGAAACGGTAAAAAGGAGGTGGCGACAGCGATCCTGACATGGCTAAAGAAGACCGCTACGATCTCCGAGGAGAAAGGTATGTATTGGGCAAACAACCGCAGGGGGAGTGATTATTTCACCTCACCGATCGACACGCATTGCTTATTAATGTCCGTCTTTAACGAGATCGCACCGGATACCCAGAATACAAACCGGATGAAACAATGGTTGCTAAACCAGAAACGTACACAAAACTGGGAATCCGTACCCGCCACGGTAAACGCCATTTACGCCTTGCTACTCACGGGTAGCGATTGGCTGAACACGCAAAACACCTGTGTAGCGACATGGGACGGCAAGACCTATAGTACCGCGGAAGGGGAAATCGCCACCGGTTACCTCAAAACGATACTTCCGAACGAGCCGGCAAATAATTCCGCCAACCCCGTGCTCTCGATCCGCAAGGAAGGAAACACGCCGGCATGGGGAGCTGTTTACGAGCAATACTTCCAAGAGATCGACAAGGTAAAAGGACAAAAAGGGGTGTTGAGTGTCGAGAAGAAATTATTCGTCGAGACCAATAACGGTACCAACCGCCAAATCCGTCCCGTAACACCGGAGCAACCGCTCCGCATCGGAGACAAGGTAATCGTTCGGCTAACGATCCGGACAGACCGTGAAATGAATTACGTATTCTTGAAAGATCTACGTGCGGGCTGCTTCGAACCGGCCGATCAACTTTCCGGCCCGGAATCAAGAGACGGTATCTGGTATTACAGATCCCCGAAAGACGTATCCGAGAATTTCTTCATCAATCGTCTGCCGGAAGGTACGTTCGTCTTGGAATATCCGGTCTACGTATCCCGTAGCGGCGAATACGCCGGAGGTATCAGTACGATTCAATGTATGTACGCCCCGGAATTCGTGTCGCACACCGCCGGAGAAAGCTTGCGGATCATGCCCTAAACAAGCCTTTTCTTACAATGCCCGTTCTAACCTCCTTACAATGCCCAGTATAAGGAGGTTAGAATGGGCACCGTAAGAAGGTAAGAATAGGCATCGCAAGAAGCGTTATCTTCCTCTAATTTTCAGTTTTCAATTCTCAACTTTCAATTGAAATGACTATCTTTGTAATTCGAATTAAAACTAAACGATAAGATGAAACAAATAGTTTTTATTTTCATGGCGATCCTGTTAGCGACAGGAATGGCTTCGGCTCAGAAGAAAGCAGTTATTTCCGCGGAAACAACCAGTTTCGACTTCGGTACCATCAAGGAAGCGGACGGAAAAGTATCCCATACGTTTGAAGTATCCAATACGGGCGATATGCCTCTGGTCATTACACGTGTAATCGCGTCTTGCGGATGTACGACCCCGGAATGGCCGAAAGAACCGGTAGCTCCGGGTAAGAAAGCCCAGATCAAGGTTACTTTCGATCCGGCAGGACGTCCGGGTCCTTTCACGAAGACCATTTCCGTATACAGTAACGGGAAAACCGGAAGCTTCATCATGAACATCCGGGGAGAGGTTGAATAAGAAATACGTAAAAAACCCCCAATTGGAATGCTGAATATAAAAAGGTTGATCCTTGCTCTTACAGCAATTATATCTATAACGACAGCTTGGGCACAACAAGGCGCCCAAATCTTGTCGGACGAGTTGACTTATAATTTCGGGACAATAGCCGAGGCCGATGGATTCGCCAGTCATACTTTCACGATAAAGAATACGGGAGACGCCCCTTTGGTCATCACCCGTGTTACTGCGTCATGCGGTTGTACACGGCCGGAATGGACTAAGTCGCCGATCGCTCCCGGTAAGACCGGTGAAGTTAAGATAACGTATAATCCGAAAGGACGCCCCGGCCCGTTTTATAAAACCGTATCGATATTCAGCAATGGGAAGAAAGGGAGTTACAGCCTAGCCATTAAGGGAAATGTCACCCCGAAACCTTCGCAGCCGGTCTTTACGTATCCTTATTCTATCGGTGATCTGAAGCTGCATACGAAGACTGTTCTATTCAGCAGTATCCGTCCGGAGGAAACGTTGGGCGAGAAGATCAACATTAAGAACGAGGGAAAGACCTCGGCTACGATTCATCTGGGTAAAGTACCTCACTACCTTAACGTACAGGTGAACCCGGCTACCCTTCAACCGGACGAGGTCGGTGCCATTACGATCCTTATGGATGCCAAGGTCTTGAAGCGGAAAGGACGAGTCTCTACGCTTTTGCCGGTCATGGTACAGAGCACCGGAAAGAAGGAAGTATCCGGAGAGATCCAGATCTCCGCCAACGTGATCGATAATTTCAGCAAACTATCCGCTGCGGATAAAGCCCAAGCCCCGATAGCGGAATTATCCGGCACTTTACTGGAATTCGGCAAGCTACCGAACAAGAAAAGTATCGTTCCGTTGATCGGTGGTAAGGTATCGGGTACGTTTGAGATTACGAATGCCGGAAAGACTCCGCTCACGATCTACAGCGTCACTTGTGATGATGAGCGTGTCGATTTGTCCGGCGGCAAGAAAGAACTTAAACCGGGAGCGACCGCTACTTTCAAAGTAACCTTGCGACCGAAAGAGATAAAGACAAAACTTGAAGCACTTATTAATGTCGTATGCAACGACCCGAACGGGCCTATCCGCTTGATCAAGGTGACGGCATACAAATAATAGATTGATATGGAACATCCAGAAAACGATGATCAGTACAAGGGATTGAAAGTGAATAAGGGCATTGCGGATGTCCCTACCGTAAATCCTTATATAAAAAAGCGTGTCCAACGCAAGGTATATACGCCTTCCGAATTCGTGGAAGGTATCTTAAAAGGGAATATCACGATACTCAGTCAAGCAGTTACCTTGGTGGAAAGCTCCAAGCATGAGCACCAACAGGTGGCGCAGGAGATTATCGAGAAATGTTTGCCTTTCGCCGGGAAATCGGTTCGTATCGGTATTACGGGTGTTCCCGGAGCGGGAAAGAGTACCTCTATCGACTCTTTCGGTATGCACTTGATCAACCAAGGGCGTAAGCTTGCCGTACTAGCGATCGACCCGAGTAGCGAACGCTCGAAAGGTAGTATCCTAGGAGATAAGACCCGTATGGAGGCCTTGTCGAGAGAGAAAAACGCCTTTATCCGTCCTTCACCATCCGCAGGCTCCTTAGGGGGAGTCGCCCGTAAGACCCGTGAGACGATCGTATTATGCGAGGCCGCCGGTTTCGATACCGTATTCGTAGAGACCGTGGGTGTCGGACAAAGCGAGACGGCCGTACATTCGATGGTGGACTTCTTCCTGTTGATTCAATTGGCCGGTACCGGAGATGAGTTGCAGGGTATCAAACGAGGTATCATGGAAATGGCGGACGGTATTATTATCAATAAGGCGGATGGAGACAATATCGAAAAGGCGAATCTCGCCGCCGCTCAATTCCGGAACGCCTTACATCTTTTCCCACCTTCGGAATCGGGCTGGTTCCCGAAAGTATTGACTTATTCCGGCTATTACAACCTAGGTATCAAAGAAATATGGGATATGGTCGGAGAGTACATGGAGTTCACCAAAAAGAACGGCTACTTCGATTACAAACGTAACGAGCAAGCTAAATACTGGATGTACGAAAGCATCAACGACACGTTGCGGGATAAGTTCTATCATAACCCGGCGGTAGAAGGCATGCTGGAACAAACGGAGAAGCAAGTCTTGAACAACGAGATCAGCTCTTTCGTGGCAGCCAAACGGATGATCGATCTGTTCTTGGATAATATCGCTACGAAATAGGTATAAAAACATAAGAGTGTCGCACGATCTGATCATGCTACACTCTTTTTTACTTGAACCTTACATCGACTCCTTTGTCTTCTTTCGCTTTCACGGCCAACGCACGCCCTTGTCTCTTTACCTCTCCTGTGATGAATTCAGGTATATTGTAGGATTTCATAAAACGAAAATAAAAATCCGTATCCTTCTGAGGTAACAGGAAAGGTTTGCAAGCCTGTCCTTTCTCATCGATATAAGCGATAAACGGTCTTGTATACAAACCATCTATCCGCCGGCTGCTAAACACGATCCAACGACTATCGCTACTCCATGAATGATAGCTTTCCACATCGTCGCTATTCGCCGCCTCCAATGGATAACTTTGCAGAGTCGATAAATCAATCATGTACAAATCGGCATCCTTATGCCAAATAGAGAAATTTCCATAACCGGACAAGGTATAGAGCAAATACTTTCCATCCGGGGAAACCCGGGGAAAAGAAACGCTTTTATCGATCTCCGATGCCTTATATAAAGTATCGACTACCGTCCCGAAACGGCGTGTAGCGGGATCGAACGAGACTGAGCATAGATCGTATCTCACTTGATCGTATTCCTTGGGCATCGTACGGGCTTTAGCCGAACAGAAATAGAGCGTATTTCCATCCGGGGAAAATGTAGGGAAAGTCTCGAACGCTCCCTCTGAAGACAGCAGCGGAGAAGTCACGATCTCATGCTTTTGCGTATCATAGACGACCACATCCGAGGCCGAGTCGAATACCTCCACCCGATTCCTATCGTTCATATGAAACGCTTGCTTGGTTTTATTCACAGAGAAAGCGACATATTTTCCGGAAGGATGCCAAGAAGGATAGACCAGTGGAGAAAGGGTCTGATCGGTCTTCGTATTCAGCTTCTCCACTTTATCTCCATCGATCAATAAGGTACAAGAGTAGGTCTCACGCATATGGAAAAGCATTTTCTCCGGATTCTGCATACAGAAAGAATGGCAGTTCATACAGTTATTGCCGCTCATCTTATTTTCGATGATCGCGTTCTCCGTATAATTTTCCAAGTTACGTTGATAGATACCCATACGGTTCCACAACTCATAGCCCGGTTCGATTAAACGATAAGCCAACCAACCATCGACCGGCTCCTTCGCCACCTTGATGATGAAGGGGACATACGCGATCCATTCATCATTCACGAAGGCTTGTACGGTTACATTCAGATGATTCCCGGAAGCGGCACGCAACAGCCTTTTCCAACCGGAGGCCGGGATCACGAAACAAGCGTCTTTCCCGGTCTTGATCTCTAATTTCTCCGGGCCACATTCGAGAATGGCACGGGCCTCAGTGCAAGCATCTTTCAGCTTAAAATTCAAGGGAGCTATATTCGGCGGGATTGTCACATCCACATAATCCGGAAAGATCTCCGGCTTGACTTCCAGATTCTTCTGTATACGTACCGGACCGGAACAAGCCATCAAGCCCAGAATCATCCACAGACATATACATCTTATTATATACATTTTTCTCATCTCCTATTTAAACATATAATAATACCAATAGGTATCGCCATAAGAGCGATACATCAAACCGGGCAGCGCATTACTATTATTCCGCCCAGCGAGCACTTGCCTCTTATAATCGGTGAATCGCCCTACGATAGATTCCGAGACACCGAAACGTTTCCAGTAATCCGGATCTTTCTCCGATAGGATGATGACCGCCTCTTGAAAAGAGACCGGTAAAGAAGGGAGTAAATCCGTTCCGTAATAGGTTTCCACCAACGTCTTAAAGCGCGTCACATCTTTTGCTAAAAGATAGAACACGCCGGCATAGTGGAAAGCGGCTTTATTGGAAGGATTCTGCTCCGCCAAGCGAATCAAGTCCGTGTCGAATCCATCCATCTGGATCAGATGATTCTCAGCTAGCAGGTTCCTGCGCATATTCCCCAATAGAGGATCTGTCTCGACCGCCTCATCATTATACAGGAATTTCCGCTGCGCTTTGGCCCAATCCTTATAATAGAAAGTATTCTCTAAGACAGCGATATATTTCTCCGCGACCGGATAGGCTCCATAAATCAAGTTCGTTTGCACCAAACGTTGCGTCATGCGGGGATTTCCATCACATAAAGCGCCGATATTACTCTCGAATGCCATCTCTTGAGCCGCGGCGACATTTCCCATCGTAAAATAAACATCACTCAACAAGGCGGATATGGTGGTCGATTTATTCCATGCCACCATTAATCCACGAGGCCCGTGCTGCGTGTACTTAAACGCCTCATCCGCCAGAATACCTTTCCGGGCCAAAGCCATATTTTGGTAACATAAATAGAGTTGATTAGTGGTCGGCTCCTTGCATGATACCAAGATCCGGTCCCATTGCTCTGTCCGAGTAAAATAGTCCATCATCTTCAAACGGTATGATTTCTGTTCGCCATATAGATCGAAGCCTTTCCAGAAGATAAGCCCTAAGATAATGAATTGGGAGATTCCCAACGCTAGACGCTTTTTACCAGCCCATGATTCCTTGTTTTTACAGAGGCAGGTTACAACCAACGCCGCATAGAAAGCGATCCATGAGAAATAAATTACCTTATCCGGCACCAAACGGAAATAATAATAACTATCCGGTAAAAAGACAAAGCGGTATTCTCCGATCACCGAGTAACGCACACATAATCCGCCCAAGATCAACACGATCATCGGTAAAATCGCGGAATAATACCAACGGGGCGTCCGGCTCATGGCCTCATATCCGACCATGGATAAGGCAAACAACAAAGAGACCGGCCCGGCCAACCCAAAGAGTAACAGGGAGGCAAACAGACTTGCTATCAAACGAGGTATGAAATTCCTTATCCCTAAAACGAGATATAAAGCAAGCAGCATCATACCGAAGGCGACCGTTCCTTGAAACCTGTAATTAAAATCCCATTGCACAAACAACAAGGATAGGACGGGAAGCCAAGCCCATAAAATACCATGGCTTCGCGGATCGATCCGCTTCAAGATCGCCCAGAACAAGGCCCCTAGGCTTGTCAGCAGGGCCGCCGTTATCATAGCTCCCACATTCGGGAGAATGAAGAACTGCACCAAACAACCGGAGAGAACCATCGCTAAACCTCCCGGTTGCATTAACTTATCGATAATAAAAATGGGAGTCAACTGGAATAACTGGTTCTGCTCGACACAATAAAAGTGGTACTCACTGAATATCCTCAAGAAGATAAACAGAAAGACAAATACGATTACATGCAAGGCCACGCCGCTATACTTCTTCATGATATCAGGTTCTTCAAATAAAAACCCGGATGTACGCGATCGCTACATCCGGGTTCCTATTCGTATAAATATATGCCTTATTTAGATTGAAGAAACACGGAGCGTGTTCAACAAATCCCGGTTAATAGGCTTATCATTCTTGATCGCTTTAGAGAACGGTACATAGACGATCTGGTCGTTCTGGATACCCATCATCACGTTACGCTGGTCATCCAACAAGGCATCGATAGCGGCCACACCCATACGAGTCGCCAAGATCCGGTCTTGTGCCGTAGGAGAACCACCACGCTGCAAGTGACCTAAAATAGAGACACGCACGTCGAACTGCGGATATTCCTTCTTCACACGCTCAGCGACACCCATAGCGCCACCGGTTACCTCACTTTCGGCAACCAATACGATACTACTGTTCTTGGACTTACGGAATCCATTCTCGATCATCTCGGCCAATTGGTCTTTCTCCAAGGAGATTTCCGGGATAATAGCGGCTTCGGCGCCAGAAGCGATCGCTCCGTTCAACGCCAAGAAACCGGCGTCGCGTCCCATAACCTCCACAAAAAATAGACGATCATGCGAAGTAGCCGTATCACGGATCTTATCCACGCATTCCATGATCGTGTTCAAGGCCGTATCATAACCGATCGTCGTATCCGTGCCATACAAGTCATTATCAATCGTACCCGGCAATCCTACGATCGGGAAATTAAACTCCTGAGCGAAAATACGCGCTCCCGTCAACGTTCCGTCACCACCGATAGCGATCAAGGCATCGATCCCATGCTCTTGCAACTTATCATAGGCCTGTTTTCGTCCCTCGGGAGTCTTGAACTCCACGCAACGGGCGGTCTTAAGGATTGTTCCACCGCGTTGAATTATATTACTGACATTTTGTGTCTTAAACTCTTCAATCTCATCTAAGATCAACCCTTTGTAACCACGGTAAATACCTTTCACTCTCATTCCGTTATAAATAGCGGAACGTGTTACCGCACGAATAGCGGCATTCATTCCCGGGGCATCACCTCCGGACGTTAAAATACCAACACACTTTACTGTAGACATAGCGTCATTGATTTTAATGTTCTCCGGCAAAAGTAGTAAATATTTAGTTATCCTTCTGTCTTTCTCCCGGAAAGTTCACGTAATCTTAATCAAAATATCATTCCGAAGCGTTCAATTCCTTGATCCGGACCGCTACTTCCTCCATCAACCACTTGGGAGTGGATGTAGCGCCGCAAACCCCGACCCGGCGCACGCCCTCGGGCAAAGGCTCGGTAATCTCTGATACCTCGGAAATAAAAAGCGTATTCGGGTTCGCTTTCCGGCACTCCTCGAACAGCATCTTTCCATTGGAACTTTTACGACCGGCCACAAAATAGACCCAATCGTGGCTGGAGGCGAACGCTTTTATATTCGGAAGACGATTCGCCACCTGACGGCAAATCGTATCGTAATAATTAAACTCCACCCCTTCCGCCATCCGCTGCTTGATCTCCGCCACTACCGCCTTGAATCCATCCAAGGACTTCGTGGTTTGGGAAAACAGACTGATCGCACGGGTAAAGTCCAGACGATCGAGGTCTTCTATTTTCTCGATAACAATCGCCGTGCCTTCTGTCTGGCCCACCAAGCCATTCACCTCCGCATGGCCTTTCTTTCCATAGATAACCAACTGGGTGTTATTCGCCCGGGTCTCTTGATAACATTTATGGATCTTGCGCTGCAAACGCAAGACAACCGGACAAGTAGCGTCTATAATCGTGATATTGTTTCGCTTCGCTAAAGAATAGGTAGAAGGTGGCTCGCCATGCGCCCGGAGCAACACCTTCCGGTCTCTCAACTTTGAAAGGCCATCATGATCGATCGTATGCAGCCCCATATGCTCCAACCGCTCCACCTCCAAACTGTTATGAACGATATCGCCTAGGCAATACAGCGTATCCGTATTACCCAGCTCCCGCTCCGCGCTTTCTATGGCGGTGACAACCCCAAAGCAGAATCCGGAATCTTTATCTATCTCGACTTCTATCATATCTATAATATCATTAACAAACAAGCACTTACAGTTTTCTTAATTTTCAATCACAAGAAACTAAAGTTTCTTCATAACAAAACTAGAGTTTTCCCTAAGAGAAACTTTTGTTTCCTAGTAACGAAACTATAGTTTTCATTCGAAGAGACAAAAGTTTTCTTTATAGGAAACTCCAAGCACTCGTTTATGAACCGATCGCTTTATGATATTGTTCCAGCAACCAAGTCTTTTGCTCTTCCAAGGTCATATGGGAATTATCCAATACCAAGGCATCATCAGCTTGTCTCAAAGGACTTTCCTCCCGGGTTGAATCTATATAATCCCGCTTCTTCACATTCTCCAGCACTTCCTCGTAAGAAGCGGGGATCCCCTTCGCCTCCAGCTCATCGACCCGGCGCTTGGCACGTACCTCCGGCGAGGCGGTCACGAAAAGCTTCAACTCCGCATCCGGGAATACGACCGTACCGATATCACGGCCATCCATCACGATGCCTTTCGCCTTTCCCATCTCTTGTTGCTTAGCGACCAACGCACGGCGCACAAAGCCTAGAGTGGCTACCGGACTCACTTTATCCGCCACTTCCATACCACGAATCTCTTTCTCTACATTCACACCGTTCAAATAGGTATCTGGCCGGCCGGTCTCCGCATTCAAACGAAATGAAATATCGATATCATGGATAGAAGCCTTCAGCTCTTCCTCCTTAATCTTCTCTCCCTCAAAAAATCCATGCTGGATGCAATACAAAGTCACGGCCCGATACATGGCACCCGTATCGATATACGTATATCCAATCTCCTTGGCAAGATCTTTAGCCATGGTGCTTTTGCCACTGGAAGAGTGGCCGTCTATAGCGATAACTATTTTCTTCATATATATATTAATGTATAGGTTTATTCTGTCACCTTCTTAAAATCGGCCAAGGTCGTAGATACGCTAATCATCATCGACATGGCGGACGGATGATATTTCGCCAGCGAGAAGCCCACGTCAAACATCTTGATCCTTACGCCTGCGCCAGCCGAGAAGCCGGAGAAACTTCCCCCGCCTTTCAACTTCATATCCATATTGACCTTCGGATTGAATCCTACGCCCACCCAAAAGTTCTCGGACGGGATAAAATCCACGCCGATGATAAAATGCTTCGCCAACGTCTTAACGAAAGAATCCCCGTCATACTCTTTATCCGTATTATCGATATAATCGAACTTCCAACGGTTCAAGTATTGGGCCGTCAAAGAAAAACGAATCGGGGCATGCGCCATTTTCTGCGTGATACCCATCTGGATATCCCAAGGCATCTTTTGTCGCTCATCCTCGTAAGCTTTCAGTTGCGCGCCGATATTCTTCAAGGCGAAACCAAAGGAAAAGCCCTTATCCGAATTATAATAACTCAATCCCGCATCCACGCATAAACCGATAGAGGTATAATCAGCCAGCCCCGAATACAAGAACTTCAACGATAATCCACCCCGCCAACGCTCATTCAAGTCACGGGAGTAAAAACCGTTCACGCTGATATCTTTCGCCGACAGGCTCGCTCCGGTCACGACGTTATCCGGTAACACCTCCTTGATATCGCCATAGCTTATAAACGTAGCGCCTACGCCCCAAGCCCCTTTCTCGCCATGCGCTTTCGTGAACAAGGCACTTCCTACGTTGATATCCGAGATGTAATTCATATAATTCAAGTTGATCATCCCATCCATCTCCGCACCTAGCAAGGCCGGATTATGGAAGATAAGCGAAGGGTCTCTTTCTACCAACGCCACGGTATGCCCACCCAAGGCGTTAGCCCGGGTCGAGGTCGGAAAACGTAAGAAAGTATACGCCTCACTCCCGTTTTGCGCTGAGACAGACAGTGTAACAACGAATAAAATCAGTATAAATAGTTTATTTCTCATATTTTCATGCAAAAAATCGTTCAAAGATACATTAATTCGGAAAAATGTTTTTACTTTACACCCGCAAATCTCAGAAATACGGATTTCACATTAACAGAAACGGGAAAAATGCCAAAAAGGTATATTATCGCTCTCATTTTTGTTTGATATATGAAATAATTTGTATTTTTGCAGAAGTGAAAAACACTTATAAATTATTATAAACGTATGGAAATTAAAAAATCACCGAAAGCGGACCTTGAGAGAGGTAAGTCTCTAAGTATCCTGATGGGATTCGTAGTGGGCTTAGCTGTCTTGTTCGTGGGCTTCGAATGGAGCACCCGCGATGTAATGGTCGTTCAGGCTAGCGAGGGTGTAGCAGACATCATCGCCGAGGAAGAAGTGGAAATCACGAGACCGGAGAATACGCCTCCTCCACCTCCACCACCTCCAGCACCAGTTGTAACCGAGGTTTTGAACGTTGTTGAAGACGACGTTGAATTGGAACAGCAAGATATCTTATCATCAGAGGATAATCAGCAAGAGGCTCAAACAGCCGTTTATACACCGCCTGCAGTAGTAGAGGAAGAAGAAGAATCCGCTCAGCAGATCTTTACGGTTGTAGAGGAAATGCCGAAGTTCCCGGGTGGAGACGCAGAGTTGCTGAAGTTTATCGCTAAATCAATCAAGTATCCGGTAATCGCACAGGAAAACGGTATCCAAGGTCGTGTAATCTGCGCATTCGTGGTTAACCGAGACGGATCAGTAGTAGACGCTGAGGTATTACGTGGTGTAGACCCCTCATTGGATAAAGAGGCTCTTCGTGTGATCGGTACCATGCCTAAATGGACTCCGGGTAAGCAGAGAGGTAAACCAGTACGTGTTAAGTATACTGTGCCTATCACGTTCAGATTGCAATAGTATAACATTAAACATATCAAAAAGGCTGCTTTATTTTCGCAGCCTTTTTTTATTTCATAACTCCATTAATTGATACAGCTATGTTAGCATTCGAGAATATACTTCAAAGAATAGAAAGCGAGATCTCTCAACTACAATTCACCAATCCTCCCAAGAGCTTATACGAGCCGATAGAGTACATCTTGTCCCTCGGAGGAAAAAGAATACGTCCGGCGTTAACGTTGATGGCATGTAATATATATAATAATAGTATAGAGAATGCGATCAAGCCCGCTTTAGGTCTGGAAGTTTTCCATAACTTCACCTTGCTGCACGACGACCTGATGGATGAAGCTGATAAAAGAAGGAACAAACCTACCGTACACAAGGTATGGAATGCCAATACGGCGATTCTTTCCGGAGACGCGATGCTAATAGCGGCTTATCAATTAATCGGATCAACGGAACACGGCCACCTTAAACAAGTGTTGGATTTATTTACGCAAACCGCGGCGGAAATATGTGGCGGCCAACAATTCGACATGGAATTCGAGTCTCGCATGGATGTGAGCGAGGAAGAATACATCGAGATGATCCGGCTAAAGACAGCCGTACTACTGGCCTGCTCCCTTAAGACGGGTGCCCTACTCGGAGGTGCCTCACAGGAAGACGCAGGCAACTTATATGCGTTTGGTATCAATATAGGTCTAGCGTTTCAACTGCAAGATGATTTACTAGATGTATATGGTGACACCGCCACTTTCGGGAAAAACATTGGCGGCGATATCCTTTGCAACAAGAAAACATTCTTATTGATCAACGCTCTCAGACTGGCCAATAAAGAACAAGCGGAAGCTCTCCGTAGCTGGATGGATAAAAAAGAATTCGACCCGGCTCAAAAGATACAGGCATTCACCTCTATCTACAACGAATTGCAGCTAAAACAATTAACAGAAAATAAAATCCAAGCCTATTACGACGCATCCGTAGAGAACTTAAAAGCTTTACAAGTCGCCCCCGAAAAATTAACGATCCTAAAAGAGGTTTGTGATCATTTAATGCATAGACAATCCTAATCCATGAGGTTAATAGACACACATTGCCATTTATATCTGGAGGATTTCGATCCGGAGCAAGACGAACTGGCTCAAAAAGCAAAAGACTCAGGTATCGACACCCTGCTTCTGCCAAACGTAGACCTGACGACGATTGACAGAATGCACGATTTATGCGATCGATACCCAGAGTTCGCTTTCCCCATGATGGGATTGCATCCGACCAGTGTGGATAGCAATTATATCGATATCCTAAAACAAACGGAATCCTATCTATCTAAACGTACTTATTGCGGTATCGGTGAAATCGGGATCGATCTATATTGGGATAAGACTTATTTAAAGGAGCAACAAATCGTTTTCGAGGAACAATTGCGTTGGAGCATCGATCTGAACCTGCCCGTAGCCATCCATACCCGCGACGCATATCCGGAAGTTCTGGAATGCATACATAAAGTCGGAGCGGAAAGACTTAAGGGCGTATTTCATAGTTTTACCGGCACAACGGAAGAGCTGGAAGAAATAAAGAAACTGCCCACCTTCAAGATCGGGATAAACGGAGTTGTTACCTTTAAAAATTCAAAACTGTCCGAAGTCATTCGGCAAACGGATCTTAAAAAGATACTCTTGGAAACAGATGCACCCTATCTTTCACCAGTCCCCTACAGAGGTAGACGGAATGAGCCTACTTACATATGGAAGACGGCCGAGAAAGTGGCGGAAACATTCGGCCTCACGCTAGAGGAAACCGTAAACGCTACTCGAAAAAACACATTAGAATTGTTTAAAAGCGTAAATAAACCCATATAGACACTTTTTTTCGAATGAAGTCAAAATTTATTTCGTGGATATTGTGTATATGTCAAGCAAAAACTATAGATTTGTGCACTGAAAAGATTGCATATGGGAATTTTTTCGTATTTTGCGGTCGTTTTAGAAGAAGCTAGGCGAATAATTGGAGAGATGCTCGAGTGGTTGAAGAGGCACGCCTGGAAAGCGTGTAAACCCCTAAAGGGTTTCGCGGGTTCGAATCCCGCTCTCTCCGCGGTGGAGAATACCATGAATTAATTAACAATAAAATAAAAACAAATAAGAGAATTATTAATCTTAAAAATTAAACACACAATGAAAAAGTTATTTGCAAAAGCATTCTTGGGTTTATGTGCCCTTGGAACTTCTACCGTAGCATTCGCGCAGGACGCTGCAGACGCAGCTACAGCTGTTGAAGGAGGTATGTATCAAGCATTAAAAACAAAGTTTATCGAAGGTGGTGCCGACTTCATGAGTTTGGTTGCTATCGCTTTGATTTTCGGTTTGGCTTTCTGCTTAGAGAGAATTATCTACTTGAACTTAGCTGAAACGAATTCCAGCAAATTGTTGAAGGGTATCGAAGATGCTTTAGACAAAGGTGATGTTGAAGGCGCTAAAGCTATCGCTCGTGACACAAGAGGCCCTATCGCTTCTATCGCTTACCAAGGATTGATGAGAATTGACCAAGGTATCGACGTTGTAGAAAAATCTATCGTTTCTTATGGTGGTGTTCAAGGAGGTCTTTTGGAAAAGAATATGTCTTGGATCACATTGTTTATCGCAATGGCTCCGTCTTTAGGATTCTTGGGTACTGTAGTAGGTATGATCATGGCGTTCGATAAAATCGAGCAAGTTGGTGATATCAGCCCGACGGTTGTAGCAGGTGGTATGAAAGTGGCCTTGATTACTACTGTAGGTGGTTTGATCGTTGCTTTGATCCTTCAGGTATTCTATAACTATTTGTTAAGCAAATTGGAGGCTATCTTGAATCAAATGGAAGATGCTTCTATCTCTTTGCTTGACTTGGTTATCAAATACAACGTCAAATTCAAAAAATAATAACGAATTATGGCAGTTACTAAAATAAGAAAAATATCCAGTTGGACTTTACTGATAAGTTCTATTATCAGTATTATTGTTCTGGGTATGTTTTATGCGGGTGGAGTCGTTGACCCTGCCGCTGAAATGAAAGAGCCCATCTATACCGGGTTATTGATTAACTGGACTTCAGTATTGTTCTTCGTGACAATCATCAGTACAATGTTGTTTGCCGTTTGGCAATTTTTGACGTTGTTGAAGACAAACGCTAAATCAGCGATTATGTCTTTGGTTGTATTGGTTTGCTTCGTTGCCGTTTTGTTCATCACTTACACGATGGGTGACGCAACTCCTTTAACAGGTTTGAACGCAGACTCTCAAGTTTACAACACTCCGGGTTGGTTAAAGATCACAGATATGTGGATCATGTCTACAATCGTACTTTTGGTTCTGATCGTAGCATGTGTAGTTTGGGGTTCTGTAAAGAGAATCATGGGTAAATAATAGTAATAACGAACTGATAAAACAAGAAAGAAATGGGTAAGAAAAGAAAGACACCGGGTATCAATGGTTCTTCTTCGGCCGATATCGCTTTCATGTTGCTTATCTTCTTCCTTATTACTACATCAATGGATACAGATAAAGGTTTGGCAAGACGTTTGCCGCCCCCTGTACCTAAAGATCAGAAGAACGATACCGATGTTGACATCAAAAAGAGAAACTTGTTGGTTGTATTGATCAACAGTAATAACCAGATTCTCTGCGGTGATCAATTTGTCGATATCAAGCAATTGAAAGAAAGAATCAAAGAGTTCATTGATAATCCTTATAATGACGAACATAAGCCTGAGCGTGTAGAGGCTGATGTTCCATTCTTCGGAAAGATGATGGTAACGAAGAACCACGTAATTTCTTTACAGAATGACCGTGGTACCGAATACCAAGCTTATATCGATGTGCAGAATGAAATTGCGGCTGCTTATAACGAATTGAGAAATAAGGTTTCTAAGGAAAAATTCGGTAAGAATTTCGCTGATTTGGACGAAGAACAACAAAAAGCTGTACAGCAGATTTATCCGCAAAAGATATCAGAAGCTGAACCTAAAAATTATGGAGGTAAAAAGTAATGGGAAAGTTTAGTAAAGCGGGCGGTCGTGAAATGCCCGAATTGAATACATCATCATTACCTGACTTGGTGTTCGCTTTCTTGTTCTTCATCATGATGGTAACATCTATGCGTGAGGTAACATTGAAAGTAGAGTTCCATGCTCCACAAGCTACAGAGCTTCAAAAATTGGAGAAGAAATCTTTGGTAACATTTATCTATGTCGGTAAGCCGACTAGAGATTTGAGAGCGAAGATGGGTTCTGAAACTCGTATCCAATTAAATGACGCTTTTGCGGAAACTTCGGAAATTCAGGATTATATCGCACAGGAAAAGTCCAGTATGAAGGAAGAGGACCAGCCGTTTATGACGGTTTCTATCAAGGCTGATAAAGAGACCAAGATGGGAACGATTACAGACATCAAGCAGGCTCTTCGTGAAGCATACGCATTAAAGATTAGTTATTCTGCCGCTCAACGTGTCGACGAATAATGATCTACAAATAGAATATCTAAAAAAGGCGGGAAATAGAATCCCGCCTTTTTTATTTCACTCCATAGACATTTTGGTGAATAATGGTCTTAACTCGCTTAAAAGATCGCTCCAGATCAAGTTCCCCATGAGTCATCAAACGCATTTCTAATAACGCCTCTCCTCTACGATATGGAGGTTGGAAATATACATGGTGATCCAAGACAAACCCCAGACGTTCATAAAAACCGATTCTACGTTTACTCATCTCCTCTGTCGGCATCTCTACCTCTAAGACAACCGGATCTTCGTGGAGAGCTAAAAAACTTGTCATTGCTTTCGCTCCGATTCCTCCGTTACGAGCGGACTCGTCGATCGCGAAATGCTCCGCATAAACAAAGCCCTCAAATTGCCATCCCGTAATGAAACCCACATAAATACCATCCCGTAGCAAGGCATACATCTCGAAACGGCTATCTTCCTCCAAAAGCTTACGTACCAAAGAGAAATCACGACGCTCTTCCTCGGGGAAAGAACTAGTATATGTTTTCTCTACTAGATCCAATAAAGGATCGGCTATCTCCCGGACAGGCTTACTAATTATTACATGATCTTCGCTCATAAAAAAAACACTTAATAATTGAATAAAGAATGCTTACAAAATCAAAATAATCTAACATAATCTTTAGGTGATTATAAGATTATCATTATATTTGTATTAAATATGAAAGATATAATCTAACAGTAATACAAATATACTGAATATATGGCACATCATCAACTAGATGAACTGGACGAGAAGATACTTAAACTAATCATCGGCAATGCGCGTATGCCATTTTTGGAAGTAGCGAGGGAATGTAACGTATCCGGAGCGGCTATTCATCAACGCATACAAAAGCTGACTAATTTAGGGGTTATCAAAGGCTCAGAATTCATCGTGGATAACACAAAAGTTGGGTATGAAACTTGCGCATATATGGGGTTATTCCTAAAGTCTCCCGGACAATTTCCAAGCGTTACAGAAGCGCTGTTGCAGATACCGGAAGTCGTGGAATGCCATTATACAACGGGGCAATACGACCTGTTTATAAAAATATACGCAAAGAACAACCAGCATTTGCTAAGCATCATCCACAACAAGCTTCAACCATTGGGCTTGGCTCGCACCGAATCGCTCATATCCTTTAAGGAGGCATTCAAAAGACAAATTCCTATTGATCTGGACGACGATTAATAAAGGAAGCTAATATAAGAAAAGGGTCCGTAATTCGGTTGAAACCGGTTACGGGCCCTTTTTATCATGATCACTAAGCGCTATTAGAACTCAGCATTATTCGGTGTACGCGGGAAAGGTATCACGTCACGTATATTTGCCATGCCTGTAACAAACAGCAAAAGACGCTCAAAGCCCAAACCGAAACCAGAGTGAGGCACCGTACCAAAACGGCGAGTATCTAAGTACCACCACATATCCTTCATCGGGATGCCCAACTCATCAATACGAGTCATTAGCTTATCATAGTCGGCCTCACGCTCGGAACCGCCGATGATCTCTCCGATCTTCGGGAACAATACGTCCATGGCACGCACCGTCTTTCCATCCTCGTTTTGCTTCATATAGAAAGCCTTGATCTCTTTCGGGTAATCCGTTAAAATTACCGGACGTTTGAAGTGATCCTCCACCAAGAAACGTTCATGCTCAGAAGCCAAGTCTACACCCCAATAAACAGGGAACTCAAATTTATGTCCTTTAGCGACAGCCTCTTCCAATATCTTGATTCCTTCAGTGTACGGCAAGCGAACGAATGAGTCTTTCAAGACCCCTTCCAGACGAGCGATCAATTCCTTATCGAACATATCGTTCAAGAACTTGATATCCTCCATACAGTTATCCAACGCCCATTGTACGCAATATTTAATGAACTCCTCGGCCAACTCCATATTGTCCGTGATATCATTAAAAGCGACTTCCGGCTCAATCATCCAGAATTCCGCCAAATGACGAGGCGTATTTGAGTTCTCAGCGCGGAACGTAGGGCCAAACGTATAAATCTGTCCCAAGGCTGTAGCTGCCAACTCACCCTCCAACTGTCCGGAAACCGTCAAGCTAGCCTGCTTGCCGAAGAAATCGTCCTCATAAATGATAGAGCCATTCTCATCCTTTTTCAAGTCGTACAAATTCTTGGTAGTAACTTGGAACATCTGTCCGGCACCCTCACAGTCGGAAGCCGTGATGATCGGCGTATGGAAATAGAAAAAGCCTCTATCATGGAAAAACTTATGGATAGCGTAAGCCATATTGTGACGAATACGGAATACCGCTCCAAATGTATTCGTACGAGGACGCAAATGAGCGATCTCACGCAAAAACTCCATGGAGTGTCCCTTTTTCTGCAACGGATAAGTAGCTGGATCAGCCGTACCGAAGATCTCAATCTCGGTAGCCTGTATCTCCACGCTTTGCCCCTTGCCTTGGGATTGTGTCAAGATACCGTTTACGCTGATACTAGCTCCCGTGGTAATCGGTTTCAAGAACTCATCACCCAATTTATCTACATCCACAACGATCTGAACATTATTAATTGTAGAACCGTCATTCAAGGCGATAAAATTCACCTGTTTGCTACCACGGCGGGTGCGAACCCATCCTTTCACGTTCACGGTAGTACCGAAAGCTTCGCTTTTCAGCACGTCTACAATTTTTGTTCGTTTAATTGTTTCCATCTGTATCGTTTTTTTTTATTCGAAAGCTCCCATCCTAAGAGCGTTCACTTCCCTTTCATTTAAGTAACGCCATTTACCGCGGCCTAAGTTCTTCTTAGTCAAACCGGCGAAATAAACACGATCCAATTTCGTCACATGATATCCCAACGATTCGAAAATACGGCGCACGATACGGTTACGGCCGGAATGGATCTCGATACCCACTTGGCTCTTATCGTCCTCGCTAGCATAGCTGATAGCGTCCGCATGGATCTCCCCATCCTCAAGCTCAAGGCCGTTGGCGATTTTCTCCATATCCTCGATAGCCACGTTCTTATCCAACCACACATGGTAGATCTTCTTCTTCTTGAAAGATGGGTGAGTCAATTTAGAAGCTAAATCACCATCGTTCGTCAATAACAAGACACCTGTCGTATTGCGGTCCAAGCGGCCTACCGGATAAATACGTTCTTGGCAAGCGTTCTTCACCAAATCCATTACTGTCAAGCGTTCTTGAGGATCATCAGAAGTCGTTACGCAATTCTTCGGCTTGTTCAATACGATATACACCTTGCTCTCAATCTGAACCGGCTTCTCGTTAAATGTAACAACATCTTGACGAGTAATCTTAGTACCCAATTCCGTTACCACGACATCGTTTACCTTAACAGCCCCTTTCTGGATAAACTCATCCGCCTCACGACGAGAGCAAACACCAGCGTTAGATAAGAATTTGTTCAAACGAATCGGTTCGTTCGGATCCGCCAAGACTTCCTTATACTTGATCTGTTTCGGACGCATGTTGTAACCCTGCTGTCTTTGGAAACCACCTCCTCCACCGGAACGGCGATTATTATTGTAAGAAGGACGGCGATTATTTCCATATCCACCACCCCCTTGACGATTACCGCCATAAGAGTTATCGTTACCATACGAACGTCTGGGTGCGTAACCGTCCCCGCCGCTTGAACGTGAATCATTGTAATCAACCCGGGTATCACCTACTCTAGGTCTTCTTTTCTTCATACCATCCGCAGACATTCCCTCTCCGGAAGGACTAGTGGAATAAGCCTTTGCCGGTCCATCATAATTAGGACGAGACGGACGATTGTATTGCCCTCCTCCATTCCCATATGACGGGCGGTTATTTCCATAAGACGAGCGGCCGCTGTTGTAGCCACCTTCACGGTTGTTGCCATAAGACGGGCGATTATTTCCATACCCACCATCGCGATTGTTGCCATAAGATGGACGACTATTACCATAGCCCCCCTCACGGTTGTTGCCATACCCGCCTTCACGGTTATTATCGTAAGAACGCGGACGGCTCGGACGATCCCCGTATGAAGGACGGTTATTTTCTCCATAAGACCGATACGGTCTACGTTCATAGCTACCCTCAGGTTTATTATAACCCTGATTGTAAGGTCTTCTTTCACCTTCTTGGTCTGTGTTTTCCCGTCTGATACTTGGTATCACTTTTTTTGGACGCGGTTGAGATTCATCTCTTTCTTCTGTACTCATTTGTTATAAATTAAACAATGGTTAAAAACTTGGTAGCCTCACGGCTACCTGTATTATCACTAAATTCCTGTATAATTATGAGGCGTTATAGCCCTTAATTCATCTTTAATCCGGTCGCTAACATTCAAGGTTTCGATAAACTCCTTGATAGATTGCTCCGTAACAGTCTGGTTCGTACGTGTCAAAGCTTTTAATGCCTCGTAAGGCTTCGGATAACCCTCACGGCGTAAGACCGTCTGGATACCCTCGGCTACCACAGCCCAGCAATTATTCAAATCCCTACTTAGGGCGTTCTCGTTCAATAACAATTTACCCAAGCCTTTTGTTAAGCTCTTGAAGGCAATTTCTATATGTGCCAAAGGCACGCCTACGTTTCTCAACACGGTAGAATCCGTCAAGTCTCTTTGTAAACGAGATACCGGCAATTTCGTAGCCAAATGCTCTAAAATAGCGTTAGCGATCCCTAGATTACCCTCAGCGTTCTCGAAATCAATCGGGTTCACCTTATGTGGCATAGCAGACGAACCGATCTCACCCGCCTTGATCTTTTGCTTGAAATACTCCATGGAGATATATTGCCAGAAGTCACGATTCAAGTCGATCAAGATCGTATTGATACGCTTCAAGCCATCGAAGATCGCTGCCAGATTATCATAATTAGAGATCTGGGTAGTCCACTCCTCACGCTTCAAGCCTAACACCTCACTAACGAACTTGTTACCGAATGCCCTCCAATCATATTCCGGATACGCTACATGATGCGCATTGAAGTTTCCTGTAGCCCCACCGAATTTAGCGGAGATAGGAACGGCCTTTAACAATGCCAACTGTTGCTCCAAACGGTAAACAAAGACCATCACCTCCTTACCCAAACGAGTCGGAGATGCCGGTTGCCCATGTGTCTTAGCCAACATCGGAATATCCATCCATTCCTCGGCGTATTTTTTCAAGGCGCCGATCACCTCTTCCAAACCCGGATAATACACCTCTTGCAAAGCGTCCTTGATCGATAAAGGCACAGATGTGTTATTAATATCCTGAGAAGTCAATCCAAAATGAATAAACTCGTGGTATTTCTCCGCAAGGAAATGATTTGTTTTTTCCTTAATAAAGTACTCCACCGCTTTCACATCGTGGTTTGTCACGCTCTCGATCTCCTTCACTCGTAAAGCGTCCTCCTCCGTAAACTCCTGATAAATTTTCCGGAGCCCCTTTTTTACTTCCGCCGCATTTAACTCGCTTAATTGCGGAAGAAACTCAGATAGAGTAATAAAATACTCGATCTCAACTCGCACCCTATACTTGATAAGTGCGTATTCTGAAAAATAAGCCGCCAGATTCTCAGCCTTATTCCTGTATCGCCCATCCACGGGCGAAATAGCAGTCAGTGTCGATAATACCATATACATTATTAATATAGAGTCGCAAAGTTAAGTCTTTTCCATTGAATAATAAGGTAAGCAATCGTTATTTTTAACTAAATGCCCCGTTTTTAGGACCATCAGACACTTACGTAGCCACATCCAAACAAAATTCATATTCATCCACATTTTTTCGTCAAAAAGTTTGGTGGTAATAAAAAAAGCCGTATCTTTGCAGCGCTTTAGAGAGATAAAGCGAACGAAAAAATAAGTTTAAAGGGCGTTTAGCTCAGCTGGTTCAGAGCATCTGCCTTACAAGCAGAGGGTCGGCGGTTCGAATCCGTCAACGCCCACAATAGAAAAGATTGTTTGGTTTCCAGACAGTCTTTTTTTATTTAGGAACCAGAGAGTTTACCCGAGGTTCCAGAAACTTTTCCAAAGCAAGTTAACTTTCCTACAATTCCCTATCTCTTCTGCGACAAGAGGACAGCGATCAGACGATCTAACGAGAACTTACCAGGTCCTGCTATATACATCAAGATAAAAATGACCAAGTAAACGAACGCCAACTCTTTCAAAGAAAACGGATCATTCCCGTGAATCACGAAGAAAGCCACTCCCATGGTAAAAATCATCGGGATCATTGCCAACCGATAGAGCGCACCGAGAATAAAGCCAATCGAACAAAAAAGCTCCCCAAAAATGGCCAAGCCTAGAGAAACCGAATGTCCAACTCCCAGTGGGTCCGGAAATGCGGCGGACATGCTCTCAAAATTCGTCCACTTCTGTATCCCATGCGAAAGCAATAGACCTCCAAATAACAAACGAAGCGCCAACAACAGTAACGATATAGCTGTACCATCCGGCTTCATTGGAAAAAGAAATTTGTAAAATGCTGACATAATTCCCCTATTTTTTATCTTATCAATTCATCTTTCTGGTAATAAAACAAAAACGAAGTAAGGTTAGTTCAGCAAAAGCTCCGGGAATTGACAAGCGGCTTATCTTTCGCCTTGCAAAACGTTTGCCACTACTATCATAACACTATTTACCTTATTATAATACAACGACTTGAAATAATACATCTTCAAAAGAATAACAATTTAACAACATGCTAATTACCTTTGCTTTCCGTGTTCTTTCATTACTTAAATAACTCCATCATAAACGTACATAAAAACTTTCGGTTTTTTCGTAAGTTTGTAGTCGAAAATATATTTCACTGAATATGAGAAATTAAATTAAGGAGAACAGGAGTAACAGTGAATATATCAAATGAGTAAGTATATTACGAATTATTACATTTAGACTATGCTTTTAGAAAAACTACTTAAAGGATTTAATTATAGCACCAGTACTTTCAATTTGAAGGAATCTAAGTTATTTGACCAATATTTTGAACGAATATTGATTAGTAAAGGTACATTTTTGGTCAAGGAAGGAGAAATAGAGAGGTATAGTTATTTCGTTTTTGATGGAATATTACGTTGTTGGCTATTAAATCATAAAGGAGAAGAACAAATCTTTTGGTTTTGTAAAGAGGGTACGTTCTCAATGTCGAACATATCTTTTACATTACAAACAAAGTCTGCGTTTAATGTGCAAACAATTGTAGATAGCGTTATTTACCGAATAGACAAGAAACAAGAAAATGAACTATACACCGCTATACCTAAGGTAAAAACTGTATTTGAAGATTTGAATGCTATATTGCTGAATAAACTCTTGAAAAGAAATATCGACTTGATTAAATATTCCCCTGAACAGTATTATCTACAGATGATTGAAGAATATGGCATTACACTAAACTATATACCGCTAAAAGATATAGCTTCTTATTTGGGTATCACACCACAAGCACTAAGCAGAATCCGTAAACGTATTTTTTAACTTAGATTCAGTGCTTTAAATGTAAAAGTTCCGAACTTTGTAGCTTTAAATAGTAATTACAATTATGATTAAAAAAATTAAAGTTACAGATCATCCACGTTTGATGGAAATCTGGGAAAGTTCAGTATTAAATACACATGATTTTCTTAAAGAGGAAGATTTTCTATACTATAAGGAACAACTTCCAGTATATTTTCAACATGTCACTCTATTCGGATTTGAACAAGAGGGAATCTTAGTAGGATTTATGGGAATCGCAAAAGGAAATCTTGAAATGTTATTCATTGACAATAATTATCGAGGTATAGGAATAGGAAAAAAATTAATCACTTATGCCATAGATAATTTGCAAGTAACAAAAGTCGATGTGAATGAGCAAAATAATCAAGCTGTCGGTTTTTATAAACATATAGGCTTTAACACATACAAAAGGTCTGATTTGGACGGAGAAGGTAAAGAATATCCTATTTTACACATGCGGTTACAGTTTTCCTTAAAATCACATAAACAAAAAATCCTTGGAAATCTAATGATTACCAAGGATTTCTTGTGACCCGGGTGGAATCCATAAAATAAAACTACATAAAATTCCATGAGGCTTAAACACCTACATCATCAACGATATACAAGATATATTATTTTATGATGTTACAAAAATGTTGTGCAAGTTTGCGATTCTGTTGTGCAAAAATAGTAGATTTGCACAACGGGATTCACACCCATAAAAACAGGTTTTTATCATGGAACGAATAACTATTTTCATACGGACAAAAAAGAAAAGCGGGTCTATCCGTTTACGCTTCCGACTTATTGATGGCAGGGAGGTAGATCTATATCATAAAAGCGAGATAAAGGCGGATTTAAAGGATCTTGAAAAGTTCAATGCAGATGGATCGTTAAAATCAAAAGTCAGCATCTACAACAAACCGTTGTTTGAATCAATATCTAGAGAGATAGCAGCTATAAGCAAGGTTTATTCAGAAGTCAAGGATAAAGGGATCTTTGTCAACGGTGATATGTTTGAGGAAATGATAGACCGTGAATTGCACCCGGAGAAAGTACAGAGGGATTCTAACAGCCTGTTGTTACCAAGATTTGACAGGTTTATAAAAAGGGGCTTCAAAGATGGCGTATTCGGTGAGGGACGAATGAAGCATTACCAAGTATTGTACAACGAACTGGAACGCTTTCTTTTGATCAAGAAGAAAGCGAACATATTGCCTTTTGATTTCAGTGCAGACGATATAATGGATTTCCGTAACTTCTTGTTTGATGAGTACAAGTATGTAGCCAAAAACCGCAATCTATACGCAAATGTAGCCAGCAGGAATATACCTACCGAAAGACGAGGGGGCAATACCGTCTCAACCAAGCTAAAGAAGCTACAGGCGTTTTTTAACGAGCTGGAAGATAAAGAAGAGATTGCAAAGTCCCCGTTCAGAAAGTTAGGGAAAGAGCGTAAAAGGCTTGCATTAAAAGAAAAGTATGATGATCCTGTATATCTCACGAAAGATGAGTTTGTGAAGGTGATGAACGTCGATGTTCCGGATAAGCTACAGGAAACGAAAGATGTGTTTCTTTTGCAGTGCGCTTTTGGTTGCCGTGTGGGGGATTTTAAGGCGTTGACTATGGGTAAAGTAAAAGTTAACAGTGATGGTATTCCTTTTATCCATTATTTGCCACAGAAGACAATGAGAGAACAGAGCGATTACAAGGAGGTAGAAACGCCTGTAATACGATATGCGCTGGATATAATCACAAAGTATAAGTTTAATTTCCCGGTATTGAAATATGTAAGCGGGAAGAGCGGCTACAATGCCAAGATCAAATTATTATTGCAACATTGTGGCATTGACCGTGAATGTAAAGTATTTGATGAGGCGACAGGGGAAAACAAACTTATTCCCCTGTATGAATTGGGGAGTTCCAAGCTATGCAGAAAGACACATGTAGATGTTATGAACAAAGTACAGATTGATCTTTATGCAGCCGGGTTGCACAAGTCCGGCAGCGATGCAGTGAACAGGTACACAAAGATGGAACTAAAGGATAGATTTGCTTTGATGTGCACCGCTTTTGAACAACCAATGTACAAGGTTGATAAGGATTTGAATGTTATAAAATAAGGGGGTACCCCCCCTTTATTGTTAAAGAATGTTAAACAGGCTTACCTCGACTAAAAATTTTTTCCTATGGATATTGAAAGTATAAGAAAATTTGTTTCGCTTTTAGCCGAATCGGCTATTTTTATAAACTCTATTGATAAAAATCCAATAACACCGGATAATTACGCAGGCTACCAACGTTTGAGACCCGCTTTAAATGGTTCTTTCTGTCAATTGGATATCGATACTGAGTTTTACAATGAATTGGATCTTGATAGAAAGAAGGAGATCTTAAGAACGTTAGGACAACATTTAGAGACACCAGCAAAAACGACAAAAGGTCTTTTACCAAGCCATGACGATTTGAGAAACCTTCTTGAAACAGTCAATTCAAATAATATCAAAAATGATACGGTTACTCCGTTAGACGCTGAGTATTATGCTGGTTTGTTAGAGTTTAGAACCGAGATAGGACATATTTCAGATTCAATAATAGCAAAAGTTGGTGAAATGCGTTGTTCAATGTCTGACGGGGTAAACATGGCGGATAATATTCCAGTAAAGCCCATGGAGAATACGGAATATTCTGACGAAATGAAACGTCTATTCCGAAACAACATAACAGAACTTAATGACTTTATAGCATATTGCTCAAGCAACGCCACAGATAAGGAAAAAGTGAGAAAATATAAGGAGTTAGAGAATAGAGGTACAGTTATAAGGCATTCAGAATACGGTACAATGTCATCATTACACAGAGAGCTAACAAAGATCAAGGTCATTAGCTGCTCTAATCAAACGTTTCGAAATTATTTTTAAATTAAATACATACGAATTTACCAAAAAGGGAATATGTCTTTTAGGCAAATTCCCTTTTTTTATTGCATTAAGCCGAAAAATATAAACATTCTAAGCAACATTCTAAGCGTTCTTAGAATCTGTTTGTCTCCCTGTTTTATTACATATTCCTTTGCCCTTGCTAAAGCATACGGGACGTGTCTAACCGTATGAACATTTGAGGGGCTGACACCTCCCGGAGAATGGCATTAATATTCAAAATAAAGAATATGGGTATTCAAGAACTATTGAACAGCAATCGTAACGTATCAATTACTATTAGCGCAATCGAGCTAAAAGAGTTTGCAAACATCCTTATAGATGAAGCTGTAGCAAGGTTTACGCCGCATGAGGAAACGTATCTGACGGTTTTCCAAGCGTCTAAGAGATTGGGGGTTGATCGGTCCACCCTTTGGCGGTGGGATAAGGAAAACTACCTAAAAACGATAAAGATCGGCAGTAAGGTGCGATATCGGTTATCAGACATTGAAAAGATACTGGAGGGCCAAGCATGAATATAGGAGAAATTATATCCGCTTTTGATGTACTACAACAACAAGTAACATCCCCAGTGCAGCAATTGAGAAAAGAAATCGACCTTATGCATTTTGAGCTTTCATGGTATGAAAAGAGATACCCTGAATCAGATACAACTAAGCGCCGGGAAAGACTGCTGCGTTTAGAGGTCATTTGTAAATCTCTTGAATCATGCGAGCCAATAAGTTTGATGCCTTTAATAAGGGATAAACTCAATGAAGCACGACGACATAAATTCAACCCGGATTGTGCCTGTGTGTGGTTGCCTTTATCGCCTTGTGTTGCGGATTTATTACATGCAAAACCGGCCGTTATAGATTTGATTGGTTGGGATATTTCAACGCCATATGACTATAACTATGTTGGGTTGGCGAATGCCGGAGGATTTATTTGTTCCGATACAGATGAGGAGGGCTAGAGATATGGAAACTAATGTTATAGGCTTGAAAATAGCTGCGAGTTTAGACGGTGTAAATATCGCAGACGATGATATCAGATTATTGAGACAAGCCGAAATAGATTTAAGCACAGATATCCCGTCTCCACCACCAGTACTTTATCAGGGTGATAAGGTTATGATTTCTAAAGGTGATTTTTCGGTCGTAGTTGGCGCCGCAAAGAGCCGTAAAACATTTTGTGTCTCCGCTATGGTTGGGGCTTATTTATGTGCAGATGAGTATATGAACATGAGCAGCCCTAATGACGCAGGTAATGTTCTTTGGATAGATACGGAGCAATCGATATATCATGCGGCGAAAGTGGCGAAACGAGTATGCCGGATAGCAGGATTACCAACCGATCAGAAAACGGAACGCTTTCGAATGCTTTGCTTTCGGGAACATGAACCGGACCGGCGCCGAGATTTGACTGATAAGGCTATTCGGTTATATCGGCCCTCTTTGGTAGTTGTTGACGGAGCGGCGGACCTTATTCTGGATGTAAATGATAGCTCTGAAAGTGCAAAGCTGGCTACAATGTTCATGGATATAACAAAAGAACTGGATAACCATATTGTCACGGTATTACATACCAATCCGGGAGGGGATAAGCCAAGGGGCCATTTAGGGACAAACTTTCTCAATAAGGCACAAGCCTTGTTTATTGTCCGAGCGGATGGTGATATCTCAACTGTATCAGTAGAACGATGTCGGGATATAGCGGTTGACGATTTTGCCTTTGCTGTCAATAATGAAGGTTTGCCGGTTCTTGCTTCTATTCCTGATAAGTCTGATAAATTAGATAACCTCAATGCTATATTTTGTCAATATACTCAGCCTATTCGGCTAAATGATTTAAAAGATGCCATTATGATAGATGGGGATATTAAAGAATCAATGGCCTATCGTAGAATCCGGGAAGCTAAAAAAGCAGGTGTGCTAATTGAGAACAATGTAGGAATGTTGTACTATAAAGAAAAGGAGATTCCCAATGAAATATTACCCTTTTAATCGTGTACAGCATTGTGTACAATTGTGTATTTCTGTGTACAATCGGTAAGGCAGGTGTATTTGTGTACACACCCCCCTATATATAGGGGGGTGTACACTGTACACAACCAGATGCACAATACAGTGTACACCTTCAAATAATTTATACATAAATATAAACTTAATAGATATGGATATTTCAATTATACCAACAATACAGCGATCGAAGAAGCCGGCCAAACCCCGGTACATAAAACCGGACAGCGTGAAACGGCTGGAAGCCGATTATTACGAATGGAAATACCGTAATAGTACCATTCCCCCGCAATGCCGGGTAAAACCGCATTTCCGGGACGATACGGCGAACGGGCTGGCGAAATGTATAGAAACATGGGCGAGGATGAATAACGCCTTCTATCAACGCCAGAATAGCCAAGGACAATATGATTCACGATTGGGCCGCTGGCGGAAGTCAGGAACGACGACCGGCATTGCCGATGTACAGGTGACGCATGAGGGCCGGGTGTACAATTTTGAGATCAAGATCGGCAGGGATCGCCAATCTGACGTACAGAAAGCGGTTGAGACGAGGATAAAAAAAGCTGGCGGTCATTACGCCGTCATTAAGTGTTACGACGACTTTTTAAAAGAGATAATCCATAATGGAGAAGATCGATCTTATCAACCAGCAGGATAATAAATCGTTCCGGTATGAATCCCCGGACGTGTCGAAAATGTTCAGGTTGAAGATTGATGACCGGACAATGTTCTACTTTTCCACGACAGAAAAGCGGAAACGATTTATTGAGAAGAGATACGACCGCAAGCTAAAGCGGTTTACCATAGATTCAGAATATTAACAATTTAAAAATTAACTAATTATGCGAGATTTCAGTTATGAGGAGATTAACAACATGTCAGAAGAAACAGCAAAGCAAGTCTTGAGAGACGAGATGTTGGATCGTGCGAACAAACGTGCGGAAGAGGAACGGAGAAAAGAAGAATCAAAAGATTCCCTTGATCGGTTCTTCAATCAAAAGAAAGAATCAGGATTATTAACCCCCTACCAAACATTGTAATCATGGAGAAATTAGAAAGTTATGTCATCGACAACGCCCTGAAGGAGAAGATTGTCGCAGATTTTAAGGAACAGGTTGAGAGCGTTAACGACGCACTGGAAAGATTGAAGGCAGAGGATATACCGTGTGATCTGCCAACGCTTAAAAAGATTATGAGTTCCGATGAATCATTTAAGAAATGGCTAGTCAAGGCTGAAGATGAATTTATTGGGAAATTGGGATTTCTTCCTATGGAAGAACGCAAGCGAATAGGGGTTTCTTTTGCCAATGTGTTTAAAAGAACGGCCAATGACCGCAATACGGTAGCCTCGTTCCTTTCGGATCCGAAATATCCGATCGTGCAGGGGAAAGACGGATCGTTGCAATACGACTGGCAGGAGGTCGAGAAGGGAGCGGAACAGCGAGCGACAAGGCATTTCACCGACGAGGACGTAGAGTATTTCGGGATGCTCCGCAAGGTCGTGGAATCGCTGGAAGACTTGGAGGCATGGGAGACAGAGCATGCGTACTCTCACTTCAAGGACTGGATAGACCCATTTGCGGGCCTTCGAAATCCGTCAATACATGGGGCGCCAGTCATGATCAATCACGGGGGACACATTGATATCCTCATGAACCCGGATTTCAAAAACTGGTTTCAAAGGCAGATCGGCAAGACTTTAGGGAAAATGAACCCGGAAGCATTAAGGATGATCCGGGAAATGGCAGATGAAGATCAATAACAGGCAAGGGGTGTGAACAAATTAACACCCCTACCACATAAATATTGATTCATGGATGATTTGAGAATAGAGAAGGAAACACCCGGGGAGATTATCTATGTAAGTCACTTCGAGGGTCAACCGGTTCACTTCATGCAGGATAAAAGAACCGGAGAGATTACGGTAAACGCCGACGATGTGGTACGGGCCATAGGAGAGGCGGATTCGTTCGAGGCGTTTCTTGGAAGTGACAAGGGATTGGATTTTATATCGGATTGGAAGAAGGAGCACCCTAACGAACCTTTTTTCGGTGGTGCGGTGAAAAAGAGACACCAATAATTAATATATGTATGTATGATATATCGTATATTTCGTACTATTATATTATAATATATTGAATATATAAATATATTACATGTAGTATGGGTGCTACTTATTGTATTTATATCGTATCTCTAATGATACGAAACGTAGTAATTTAACATTTAAAGATATGGCAAGAATACCTAAAATAGGAGAAAAACTTACGGAAAAAGAAAGATTCTGTCTTGATGCGTACCTTTTCAACGGGGATAACCTAGATCTTGCGTACGTGATGAGCAGGAACAACCCGTATCAGGGATCACGGGAAAACCTGCATAGACTGGCTTTAAGATGGCTTAGGAGTCCGGACGTTAAGGCATATGTGGAAGAAAAGCGGGTTATCATCGCTGACAAGATAGAGAAAAGGTTCTCCGTGCCTGAACAGAATGCCTACAGGGAAAAGGAGGATATTGTAAGAGAACTTAACATTCTCGCTGACATCACGAAAGACCCGAAGCAGAAAACGGAGATACTTATGAAGTTGGCAGATCTGCAACAGATGAAAAAAGATCCGGTAGAAGAGACGGAGGATAATACCGTCCATTATTATTTGCCGCTGACTTGCCACAAATGCAGCCTGTACATAGCGAATAAAAGAAAGACGGGGAAAGAGGATGAATAAGGATATTGTATAGGTTACAATATCTAAACAGGATCAGACGCAAACTGGGAACATGATTAAGCACTTAACATCGATCGAAATTAGTGCTTTCAGTTCCCGGTTTTATTGATAGAAAATATCTATAATTACAAACTTAATGATGGAAAATATCTATCAATCCAAATAATACACGAAAGAAGCCGCCTACGCTACGTTTTTTGTGTTTAGGATAAATGGATAAGCTCAAAACAAATTAAAGCCTTAAAAACGGCTTATTTGAAATCTACCGAAATTTAAATCCGTAGAAATTACGGCTCATACCCTTCGTAATAATAAGACTGATTGATACCCTTAAATATCACCTCCCGGTCATTAACACGGTCTGTCAATGCTTGACGCAACAGCGTACGCAACTCCAGATCGTTTATTGGGCTTCTTTCCATCGCTTGCAAATACAGAACCTTATCCACGTTTTGCCAGTCAATAACAACGGAAAGACGTTTTTTTAGGATCATATCAAGCCAAATGCGGGTAGATCGCCCGTTCCCTTCCATGAACGGGTGCGCCACGTTCATTTCCACGTATTTCGCTATGATCTCGTCAAATGTAGTTTCTGGCATGTTCTCTATCACTGGCAATATGGCATCAAGGTATAAACAGTTGGCAAAGCGGAAATTCCCCTTTGATATGTTGAGTTTTCTCACCTTTCCGGCAAACTCATACAGGCCGTCGAAAAGATAACGGTGTATGTCGCATAAGCCCTTCACGGTTCCCACCTCAATACGATCTATATCGCCGGTATCAAACAGGGCGTGAGCTTTTACAAGGCTCAATCTGTCTATTTCTTTCGTATTCATGCTCATTCTACTTTGATATTGATATCCTTACCGCAGTTAGGGCACGTGAGAGTTAAAGCGTCTTTCTTCGGTTGCTCGAATAGTTCTGTAACCGGGCATCCTATTGCGTCCGCTATTTTATTTAAAGTTTCCACTGTAGGGTTTCCATTTACCATATTTGATAAATTCACTCTATTAATTCCCATCTTATCGGCAAGCTCTGTTATAGTCATACCTTTTTCTTTGATAACTTCTTTTATTCTTAAATCCATACTGTAATGCTTTAGTTTTCGATACAAATATACGAATAAAAGTTATTTGTAATGCCATATGGGTACATTTATTTGTTAAAGTAGTGTTAAATACTACTTTTTATTTTGCAAATTGTACCGTTTTATACTACATTTGCGACACGATCGAAAATTAAAACATTACAAAGCTATGACAAACGAGGATTACATGAACAACGAGCTAGCCGAACTAGAGGCTATGACAGAGAAAGAGGCTTGCGAAGCCTATAACGTGGATTACAAGGCAGAGGCAGAGATCTACATTCGTGAATATTGGATGTACATAGCGTAAATGGATTACTAACACATAAAACTATACGATCATGAAGAATTTTAGGACAAAAGTATTCAAACAGGCCCATGAGCTTATGAGAGCAACGGGAAAGGCATTTGCGGTATGCCTGCCCAAGGCGTGGGCGTTGTACCGCCTCACCAAGCGGATGCGCCGGGAAATAGTAACATTCGCTTACGAGAAAGCGGATGGAAGCTTGAGAAAGGCGAAAGGAACGCTTAAAGACGTTTCGAACCTCATCAAAGGCACAGGTTCGGAAAATTACAAGACCGTCCGTTACTTTGACGTTGAGGCGAACGGGTTCCGGTCATTCAAGGTAGAGAATCTAATCACGATATATTAAACAAGGGGGTCAGCCGAATTCTCGGCACCCCCGATTATAAAAATCAAGTTATGTATTTATCATTAGGAAAACAAGCCAAAAGACAGGTATCTATAAACGTCTTATCATGGCGATCCATCGCCAAATCACTAAAAGCATTATCATTCGGCTTGCTCGAGTGCGATAACAGGAACGACGTTATCGGCTATGTCAAGGTACTAATCTTACTGATGTCCGCATTCGTTTTGGCCGGGCTGGAAGGAGGCGCAAAATGAGTAATATAGGGTTATCCTTCGATTTCAATGAGGTAAACAGCATGTTACGTGACAGGTCTTTGAGTGAATTGAAACAGGACTTATCTTATCTTCTCTTAAATTATGCCAAATTGATAGAGGATGAAAATATCCATGAGTTTATAGCGGACGTATCAACACTAAGGTTTATTTTCGATATGCTCGCATCCATCAAACCCATAAAGACGGAAGGAGGTACGCTATAATGGACGAAGAAGCCTATAGGCACGGTCAAAGCCGCATATTTTTCCAGAGAAAGAGCGTTTTCAAATTATTTAATAGAGCCATATTTTAATAACTACAGGAAAAATGAAAGATTCAATAGAAGAGATCGTCGTTAAATCCGGCGATAAAGAGATAAAGATAAATGATGTTTCCGTTTTAAAGATCGGTAGCTTTACCATAACGCCGGAAATGATCGAGGAGTTAAAAAGCATGTCACAATATAAGTACTCATGTGATATAAACGACATGATGGATTACTTGATACTTAATAGTTTCGAGAATGATGAAGAAGCGAAAGAGATATTAGATAAAATCAGGACGATGTTTTGTATAAGGGACTTTTTGAGATATATCGAGAAAGGAAATGCCGCATGACGGGAACGGCGATCGGAAGTTTGATGCCCGGTAGGTAATATTGCCTACCGGACCCCCTTGCGGACCGGAACGACCGGACATCGCAAAGCGAGATTGCGGCAAGGGACAGATGCACACTTAACCAGCAACGATCATAGCTGGAGGTGAAGATACAGGGCATAAGCAGATCGATATTAGAGGTTATCACCTTAAAAGGGGTATATGACTTGAAATTCAATATATTTGCTATCTGATAACCTATAACCTGATAACCTCGGGTAAATATCGTGAGAGCGGCCTTATTTCGATTGCAAGGAACTTATACTAATGGTGACGCTATGTGCGTTTAAATAGGCTTTCAGTAGCTCCAGCCACACCCGGCACGGTCTTTGAGCCTGTCCTTTGATGGAATGCCGGGAACGAATATAAATTTCACTACTGATTCCATGAAAATAACGGATTGTAAAAACAGGGATAAAAAGCATGAAAAATCACTCAACATTAGTTCTGTTGTGCAAACGTCGTGCAAAAATTAAAAATAAAAATCGTAAACCATTAATAAAAAACGATTTACGATTTTTTGTAGTGACCCGGGTGGGACTCAAACCCACGACCTTCAGAACCGGAATCTGACGCTCTATTCAACTAAGCTACCGAGCCAAAGACTGCGCAAAAGTACATATAATATCTTAGTTTAGCAAATACAGGAGAGAAATATTTTATTTTTGATATTTTGCATATAAGTATTCTGCTTATTCTGCCATTTTGCAAATAAAAGCGATCACATTCTTGTTATTTTGCCATTAATCATTATCTTTGCCGCACATATTTCACAAACACAAAGTACAACAAGTATATGAGCTATCTTATTAAACCCGCAGGGTATAAAGCCTTACTTAACTTATCCCAGACTGAAATGGGAATCAAGAAGATCAAGGACTTTTTCCAGCAAAACCTCTCATCCGAGCTGCGCCTAAGACGCGTAACCGCACCTTTATTCGTACTTAAGGGCATGGGTATCAATGATGATCTTAACGGGACCGAGCGAGCCGTCACTTTTCCTATCAAGGATTTAAACGACTCTAAAGCAGAAATCGTACATTCACTCGCCAAATGGAAACGACTGACACTCGCCGATTACCACATTGAAGAAGGTTACGGTATTTACACCGACATGAACGCCATCCGCTCAGACGAGGAGCTAGGTAATTTACACTCTTTATACGTGGATCAATGGGACTGGGAACGTGTAATGAGCGAAAGCGAACGTAAGATCGATTTCCTCAAGGAAATCGTCCGTCGCATATATGCCGCTATGGTCCGTACCGAATATTTAGTTTACGAGATGTTTCCTCAAATCCGCCCGACGCTCCCCCAACAGATTCATTTCATCCATTCAGAGGATTTGTTACAAAAATATCCTACCTTTACACCGAAAGAGCGGGAAGACGCTATTACCAAGGAATACGGGGCCGTATTCATTATCGGTATCGGATGCTCGCTAAGCAATGGAGAGAAGCATGACGGACGTGCTCCGGACTACGATGATTGGTCTACGATCGCCGAGAACGGACAAACCGGATTGAACGGGGATTTATTGGTTTGGGATGATGTACTAAACCGTTCTATGGAACTATCCTCTATGGGTATCCGCGTCAATAAGGAAGCCTTGCTACGCCAGTTGGATATTTGCAAAGCCGGGGAGAAAAAAGAACTCTATTTCCACAAACGCCTCTTGAGCGGTGAACTTCCGCAAAGTATCGGCGGTGGTATCGGACAAAGCCGGTTGTGTATGTTCTATCTTCGTAAGGCCCATATCGGAGAGATACAGGCAAGTATCTGGCCGGAGGAGATGCGCAAGGAAGCACGTGCAGCTGGAATGATGCTTATTTAGTTAACAGCCAACTATTATATTATGGACGTAAAGATTGAAGAAAGCTGGAAAAAACGGTTAGCCGACGAGTTTGAAAAAGATTATTTCAAGCAATTGACCGATTTCGTTAAACAAGAATACCGCCAAGGTACTGTTTATCCTCCCGGTCCTTATATGTTCAATGCTTTTGAGCACTGCCCGTTCGATAAAGTGAAGGTCGTTATCCTCGGCCAAGATCCTTATCACGAGCCGGGACAGGCGCACGGACTTTGTTTCTCCGTGCAGGATGGGGTACCTTTTCCCCCTTCCCTCATCAATATATTCAAAGAAATACAAGATGATTTAGGGCATCCGGTTCCAACAACCGGCAACTTGATTCGTTGGGCAGATCAAGGCGTATTACTGCTAAACGCCACGCTCACAGTACGAGCGCATCAAGCCGGTTCCCATCAAAATAGAGGTTGGGAGACCTTTACCGATGCTGTTATTCATCGTCTGGCGGCTGAAAGAAGCCATATCGTTTACATATTATGGGGTTCCTACGCACAAAAGAAAGGTGCTTTCATCGATTCATCCCGTAACCTGGTTCTTAAATCAGCCCATCCGTCCCCACTTTCCGCTTACCGGGGATTCTTCGGAAACAAGCATTTCAGCAAAGCCAATGATTATTTAATCGCAACTGGGCAAACTCCCATCGAATGGTAAGATCATTGAGAATTGAAAATTAGCTATACAATCCAATAATTTTCAATTCTCAATTTTCGGTTCTTAATACCACTGCTGTCCATCCCTATAATTACTTCTCTTATCATACTTCAAATCTTTCAATAAAGCAGAGCTTACAGCGATACTGAATGTATAGGATTTATAAGGACCAACCGGAACGAAACTAGCCGTCATTTGCCAGCAGTGCAAGTTACGAGTTACGTTACAAGTCATATAAGAGATCTTCTTAGCGTCAAAATCATAAGTAGCGTTAAAGTTAAAACGCCAGTTCTTTGTCGGCTGGATATTTCCGTTAAAGCTCAAAGAGTGAGTCAAGGCGTAATCATACTCCAGTTTAGAACGATTAAAATCACCATACCGCAAACTCAAACCATAACTAAACGAGAGGCTCCAAGGAATCTTGGAAATTAAATAGCCATCGGCATCTGTCTCACCGGTCTCTTTCTTTTTGCCCAACAGACGGCCACCACTTTCCTTATTCTCGCCTTCTCCTTCTCCATCCGGGTTCAAGCCATCCGGATCTGCATTCGGATCCGTAGAAGCCGATTGATTCCCAGATTTATCCGATGAACTATCACCTCCTCCAAACAACTTCTTGAACGTATCATTATTAAATGTATAAGAAAAACTGGTGCTAGTCCCTCTCAAACGGCCAATACCCTTGCCTGCTTTCCAACGGGGAATATCGACACGATGCCCATTCTCATCGTACGTATAGGTATCGAACTGACCATTCAAGTTCAACGTATAACTCTTGGATAATTTCAAACGTAAACCGACACTCAAGTCACTCCACTTAAATGAATCCGCCGCCATATTATAACTCATGCCTAACGACAGCTTATCGATCAGACTAATTTTCTTGAATCCAGTAGAGTCCTTATCCGAACGCACCTTCATCTCGATATTGTTATTTACGTCAAAACTGATATTTCCTTGTTTTCCCGTTCCCGGAACGCCATACATATTATGAGCGAACGGAGAATACGTATATTCACGATCCTCACCATTCGCGTCTTGATATACATAGGTCTGATAAAAGCCAAAACGAGAAGAAGCGAAGTCCGGCTGGGCGCTTACCGTAATAGACGGCTCGAAGCGGTGACGGATCATCTCAACCTTATTACCCAAGAATGGCAACGGTTTATAAAAACCATACAAGGTAGTAGACGCAGAGATAGAAGCGTTAAAATCGTAAATACGATAAAAACCATACGTAGTGTCGCGGGCTACCAAAGCCTGTTTCTGCGTATCATATTCCTGTTCGATCTTGCTGGTGTACCAACGTTCCTTATAATTGAAAGAGGGAGAAATATTCAAGTACTTGAGCACGGAGAATGTAGCGCTTACCGGAATCGAGTGCTGCATAGCATTCTGCCAATCTTTGATCAAATTCGATTTGAATAATAAGTTTTCCTTTGTCGTGATACTATTACTGAACGTACCGGAATAACTCATGGAGATCTTCTCGTACCAACGCTCCTTCCCGACCGGATGCTTCCGCTTGAAAGGGAAGATACGGCTCATCGTAACCGTCATGCTAGGCAAGGTTACGGCGATAGAAGAATCACGGGTCGTCTGGTTTATACTCATCGTACCGGAGATCGTGAACGGGTTATTCGGGAAACGTTTCGTTACGTTAATGGATGAACTCTTCGTATTCTGGTTCACGTCGGCATACCCGTTCGCGTTCGGATATAAACTGTTCTGATTATTGCGGTCATACGAAGAAGTAGAGAAGTTTACGCTCGCAGAGAAAGACAGATAAGGATTCGCCTTAGGGTCTTGCGTATGCGTCCAGTTTACCTTGAAGTCCTTAGACAAACTATAGTCGGGTAATCCCTTGTCACCCAATTTCGTCACCAAATAAGAAGCATTAAAACTACCCGAGAATTTATAACGTTTGCGGTAAGCCGACTTGGCCGACAATCCCCAAGATCCTTTCGTATAAATCTCCCCCAATAAAGCCAAGTCCATATAATCGCTCAAGGCGAAATAATATCCACCGTCACGCAAGAAGAAACCTCTGGTAGACTCGTCTCCGAAAGTCGGCATAATAATACCGGATGAATATGTACTCGAGAACGGGAAGAAACAGAAAGGTAACCCGATCGGATACAACGGCACGTCCTCCAAGACCAGATAGACCGGACCCGTTACGATATTCTTTTTCGGGCGCACCTTCGCTTTCGTCATCTGGATGTAAAAGTGAGGATGCTCATGCTCGTCGCAGGTCGTATACTTACCACCCACCATGTTCAAGATATCCCCTTCCATCTTTTTCGTTCGCCCGGCGGTAACATACCCTTCGCCCTGCTGGGTAATCACGTCCGTGATATATCCTTTCTTGGTACCGAAATTATACCGCATCGTCTTCGACTCATATTGCTGGTCGCCCTCCTTAAACAACGGATAGCCAAACTCCTGCCCGATAGAGTCGAGTCCAAACTTAGCGAACACGATGCTACTATCCATATTCATCTCGATCAATTCGGATTGCAGCTCGATATTCTGGTATTTGACATCGCCTTCCCCGTAAAGATATGCCCAGTTGCCAGCTGTCATCACGATAGAATCGGTCGCTTGATAACTGACCGGAGCATCTAGCCCGGTCTGCTTTTCTGGAATCGAATCTCCCGCTAACGTTGTACTATCCGTAGGAGCCACCAAGAGAGAATCAGTCTGCGCCAAGCTATCGGCAGGAGCGACAATCTCCTGCGCTTGCACGCCCAAGCCTCCCAAGAGGAAAACGAATAGAATGATTAGGACTCTATATATCAAAAACATTACTTCGTTCTTTGCAGTGTGTTACAGCGTGCAAATGTATAATAAATAAACGAGCCCTTATGCTTTTATTCCCCTAAAAAGAGTTTACACCAGTGTTCAAACTGCTCAACTGTCTCATTTCCATACTTGGATAAGCTCTGTTTTATCTTATCAGCCGGTTTCTCTTTCGTCAATTTAGTCTTGCTAAAGAATTTATCAGCGAAACAGATCAATTGTTCTTCCAATGACACGGGACGCATATCCCGATGTGGAACAGGCAAGTTCCGTTCCTCGATCATGGCAAGCGAAAGCCCCGTCCCCGTATGCCTCTCGCAAACTAAGGCGTGGCGAGGATACCCCTCTTTCCGCATTAAATCGGCTCCCAGATAGCCATGACAGATATAATCGGCCTCCCCATGGCAATCGATATCCGGTGCGTTACACAAAAAGATCCCTATGTCATGCAACATCGTCGCTTCCTCAATAAAAGTCAGATCCAGATTCATCTCCGGATGCAAACGGGCCAATGCTAATGCCTTATCCGCCACGCTACGGCTATGAGTCACCAAAATCCGGTAGGCATCCGAACTTTCCGGATAATATTTCTTTATTATATCAAGAGGTTTCATCCTATTTATTTTTTTGCGAGACAAAAATAAACAATCTCTCTCACATATACTACTTCTCATCACTGATACCCCTGAAACCAATTGCCCAGCTTCAAATCTTTTATATCCGCACCTGTTTCCCGTTCGCCTCTCAAATACTCAGAGAAGTAATCGACCATCCGCCAGTAATAATATTCATTATAGTCATCAAAATGATGACGTTTTCCCGGTACGATCAACATATCAAAGCGCTTGCCCGCCTTGATCAACTCGTCCACGACAACAATGGTATTTGCCGGATGCACATTATTATCGATATCGCCATGGATTAATAACAGATGGCCTTTCAAGTTCCTCGCCAATTCCTGATTGGTCGGGATGCGAATATCGAACGAGATATTTCCCATATCATCCGTGATCTCCTTTACTCCATGGTGTTTCTCTCCCCACCACCGGTTATAAATGTTATTGTCATGATTGCCGGCACAAGATACCGCCACCTTAAAGAAATCCGGATAAAGCAGCATAGCCGCTGTAGACATGAAACCGCCACCGGAGTGTCCGTGTATGCCGACCCGGTTGATATCCATGAATTTATAACGAGCGCACAACTGCTCGATAGCCACTTTATGATCCGCCATCGGATAATCACGCAAATTTCCATATCCATAATTATGATACCACTTGGAGCGACTGGGATGCCCTCCCCTGTGTCCCATGCAAACCACGACAAATCCGGCTTGCGCCAAACGATCCGTACGAGGATTCAACGGAATGTAGCGAAAGAAAGTTCCCTCCTGTTGCGGTCCGGGGTATACATAGTTAATGACCGGATATACTTTCGTGGAATCAAAATCAAAAGGCTTATACATGACACCATACAAATCGGTCACCCCATCGGCCGCCTTTACCGAAAAAGGCTCAGGGAATTTATAACCTGCCATGAATAATTGGGAGAAGTCACTCTCCTCCAAGGTCATCAATCGGTTACCTTGGTTATCATACAATGCCGTAGCCGGGATCGTATTGACACGAGAATAGTTATCCACGATATATCGCATGGATTTATCCATAGAGACCAGGTGGAAATAATCGCCCGGAGTAATCAGCTTTAAGCCCGAACCATCCAGATTCACCCGATACAAATGCTCGTAATAAGGAGTCGTATCTCCCTTTTCCCGGGCATTCGCCTTGAAGTAAACGACACGATTCTTACTGTCCACGTCTACGATGGCGTCCACATGCCAAGGCCCTTTGGTGATACGGTTTTTCAAATTTCCTTGCGCATCATATAGATACAGATGCGCCCAACCATCCCGTTCGCTCCAATGGATCAATTCCTTACCATTATCGGTCATCGCTAGCGGGCGGGTTTCCATAGAAGTATTTAGACGTTCCTCAATGATCGCTTTTACCGAATCCTCCCCGATCGTATACGAACAGATATCCACCCGTTTCATATCCCGGCTGACACGGGTCAAATAGAAGGTCTGGTTATCTCCCAACCAGATCGAGTTCCGAGTGAGTCCCGTACGCTCCTTATCCGGCTTGGAGGCTAGATTGATTGTTTGATCTTTAAAACAATCCACCCGGATTTCTTTCCGCTTCCCGGTATTTTCCAAATCAAAGAGATATAAATGAACGATTGGAGAACCCGTCTCTCCCGGCATCTGATATTTATAGGTCTCAAGTGTAGGACGAGGTTTGGCGATCGAGTTAATCACCCATAAATCTTGCACCGCACGTTGATCCGACAAAGTCGCAGCGAAATAACGACCATCGGGAGACCAGTTCCCCATTACATATTTCCGCTTATGGTCACATAAAGTATCGGTATTCAAGAAGGTCCGGGGCATACCAAAGCCAAAATCTTTTTCGCCATCCGTAGTCAAGGCGATCTCGGATATCGTCTTATCCTCCGGGTCCTTCACGGCCTTCTCATAATCCTCATAACTCATGACATACAGGTTCAAATCTTTCGCAAAGACGACCCGCTTTTTATCCGGCGATATATTCGCCCAACGGATTTTAGCAGGAATCTCGTCTTTCGTAATCCGAGTCAACCGGGAGGACGGATAATCATACGAGAAAAAATAGTTCCCGTTCGTACCCTTTATCGAGAAAGTAAACGTGCGATCATTTTCCTTTAAACGTAAATCTTCGATAGGAAGTTGTTGTCCGGTAAAAGGCTCTCTCACGATCTCGCTTATCTGTGCCGCCAACTCATCCCGATCGAATAATAATCGTTTATTTCTCGAATCGGGGTCCACCAGATACCAGTTTGTCCCCTCACTCGTCTTATACTCATACCAGAACTTGTCACTATTATTAAAATAATTGGGAGTAAGGGTATAAGAGAAAAGTAACTGTTCCGCATTCGACGGGGCGAAACGGCGTGCCTGCGTATATTCCGGTAGGACATCTTGCGCATAGGTAAAAGGCACCCATGATAAACTCAAGAAGGCTACCGCATAAAAAAGTGTTTTTACATTCATAGATTCTTAGTATTGTCTGTTATTCGCCTCAAAAGTATAAACTTTCCGCAAGATACCAAGCAGATAGCGATCATTAGTTATGTGTAAGATACTTCTTCTACAAGCTACTAGAAAGATAAATAACAACTTTATTAGTAACAACTTTATTACAAACCTAATATTGATTATCTTTGCGATAGAATAATAGTTGAAAAATCATGGAGAATAAGCCTTTTATATTCGGAGTCGCGACATCGGGCGATAATTTTACCGATCGCAAGAAAGAGACAGAGCGTCTATTGTTGAACTTTCAGCATGGTGTAAATACGGTACTGATTTCACCTCGTCGTTGGGGCAAGACTTCTTTAGTGCAGAAAGCATGTCACTTGGCGCAATCCGACAAATTGAAAGTCGTGTATCTTGATATATTCTCATGCCGTAGCGACAGGGATTTTTATGATGCGTTCGCTGCAGCCATTCTCAAACAAACTTCCTCAAAGTTAGATGAATGGCTGGAGAATACCAAGCTATTCCTCTCACGTATCAGCCCTAAAATATCCATAGGCACCGATCCCATGACAGATTTTTCCATATCACTTGAGATGAATCCTCAAAGTAATGATGTTGATGAGATATTACAACTTCCCGAAAAAATAGCGCAAAAGAAGGGATATAATATTGTCGTATGTATCGATGAATTTCAACAGATTGCCGAATTTAAGGATTCGAAGACATTCCAAAAGCGATTACGTTCCGTGTGGCAATTACAAAAGTCGGTGTCTTATTGCTTGTTCGGTAGCAAGAAGCATTTGATGAATGAACTATTTGAAAAAAAGAGTCTTCCCTTTTATAAATTCGGCGATGCTATTTATCTGCCAAAAATCGGGACTTCTGATTGGATCAATTATATATGTGGTCGTTTTGAGGCTACAGGTAAGCAGATTTCAAAAGAACTGGCTGAAAAAATATGCCAAAGGGTAGACAATCATTCATCCTATGTGCAGCAATTAGCATGGTTGGTATGGATTCATACAGATAAGGTCGCTACGGAGCAGAACTTTGAGGAGGCATATCAGGATATCATCGATCAAAACACTCCGCTATTCGAGAAACAGACCGAAAGTCTGACGACTTATCAAATGAATTTTTTGCGCGCCATTCTAGATGGAGTACATAGCGAGTTTACCACGCAAGAGATTCTACAGAAATATAAACTTGGCTCATCGGCAAATGTCAGTATCGTAAAGAGGGCATTAGTTAAAAAAGAGTTGATTGAAATAGAGAAACGCAAGGTCATCATTCCAGATCCGGTGATGAAAGTGTGGCTAAAAAAGGAATTGGGAGGCGTTTAAGACAACGCCCCCTAGCCTTCTGATATGAAAAGCAAGGGGGCATCTTCTATTTATCTTCACCAGTCCTATTAACTGCCAACCTGAACGAGCGTCACGATCGGACGATCTTGCGCGTCTTCAAATACGGTGGATTTTCCGGTTTCCATATCTTTACCAAGAAAGCCGGACACTACTTAGTAAGTAGACCTTCATCTTCTTAGTAAGTAGACCAGACCTCTATTTAGTAAGTAAACAGGGGGTCTGCTTACTAAGTAGTTTTCATCCTACTCATAGAGTAGATCCCGGACTATTCCGCAAGAGATTTCGGCTTATAAAGCGACAAGCCCTGTTTTGCGGATACGGAAGAAAAAGTTTATCTTTGCCCATATACAAAATAAGACGACTATGAGCAGGGATATTCGTTGGTTGCAACGTTTCGATAATTTCTCCAAAGCATGTGCCCGTTTATTGACAATAACGGATACGATGGAATATGATGCTTTATCGGAACTGGAGAAAGAGGGGCTTATTCAACGTTTTGAATATACGTTTGAGTTGGCCTGGAAGGTGTTGCAAGATTATATGCAATATCTGGGGTTCCAATTCCAGACAGGCCCGAACACGACCCTTCAGTTGGCTTTTGAGAATGGATTGATAAAGGATCATGATCGATGGCGAAAGATGGCAAAAGCCCGAATCCTGACCTCGCATACATACAACGAGGGCGAGGCGGATGAGATCGCAAAAGGGATTTACGCAGACTACGCTCCCTTGTTAAGGGAACTAAGGGATTTGCTGATTATTCGTAAGAACGAGACGGAGAACAAAGATCTATTTTAATAGTTTATTATGTTTGGATTAAGCGATAACGTGGTTGAAGAGTTGCGTGAGGTATTTCGCAAGTATGGCAACATACGGCGTGTACTTATCTTTGGCTCGCGAGCCAAAGGCACGAGTCATGCAGGCTCAGACATCGACCTTGCCATGGATGGAGAAGATATCACCTTTGGCCAACAGCTCGACATAAACAACCGTATCGATGATTTGGGTTTACTTTACAAAGTCGACTTGCTTAATTATCAGAAACAAAAAGGGACTCCTATCGGGGAACATATCGACCGAGTAGGTAAAATTTTCTATTCAAGATAGCCCCGCATTCATTTCTCACAAACATTTCGTACTTTCGCGATCAGTACACAGTGATATATTATATAATGTAATGAAACAGATCTTTATATTTCTAGTCATACTTTTTAGCTTGACGCCAACGGTTTATTCACAAAACGCCCCGTTAAAGCTAGGTGCCGAGCGGATGGATGTCGTCACCCGTTTGCTTAAGGATAAGCGGGTCGGATTAGTGGTCAACCAGACTTCCATTTTGGAAAAGCGGCAGATTCATTTATTAGATGCGCTAGTAGCGGAAGGCATAGACGTTAAGAAGGTGTTCGCTCCGGAACATGGATTTCGGGGAACCGGTGACGCCGGAGAGGAGATAAAAGATAGCCGGGACTTGAAAACAGGCATCCCCATCATCTCTATTTATGGGAAAAACAAGAAACCGTCCGCCGAGCAACTGGGCAACCTCGACGTGATTGTTTTCGATATACAAGATGTAGGTGCCCGTTTCTACACCTATATCAGTACGATGCATTACGTGATGGAAGCCTGCGCCGAAAACAACAAAGAGTTTATCGTGTTGGACCGCCCGAACCCAAATGACTTTGTAGACGGGCCGATCCGCCAAAAGGGATTTGAGTCTTTCGTAGGTGTCGATCCGCTCCCGATCTTGCACGGCTTAACCGTAGGGGAATTGGCATGGATGATCAATAAGGAAGGCTGGCTGAAAAGTACGCCCGATACCTGCCGGTTAAAGATCGTAAAGATGGAGAATTGGAAACACGGAGATCCCTATTGGTTGCCGGTCAAGCCCTCTCCGAACCTCCCGAATGACCAGTCTATCCGCCTGTATCCGTCGCTTTGCTTTTTTGAGGCTACGAACATTAGCGTGGGAAGAGGAACCTATTATCCGTTTCAAGTACTAGGTTTCCCGGACCCTAAATACGGGAATTTCACTTTTACCCCGACCTCCTTGCCCGGATTCGATACCAATCCCTTGCAAAAGGATAAAGTATGTTACGGCATCGATCTGCGGGAATATCCGTTCGAAGGAGGATTAACCTTGCGATTCTTCCTCGACTTCTACAATAAAGCGGGAAAGGATCAAGCCTTTTTCTTCTCCCGTCCGAACTGGTTCGATTTATTGGCAGGCACGAAGCAGCTCCGCTACCAGATCGTAAGGGGCTTATCCGAGAAAGAGATCCGGGAAAGTTGGAAACCCGAGCTAGATCAATACAAGGCCATGCGTAAAAAGTATTTACTTTATCCCGACTATCCTACTCAAAATAAAAAATAAGAACGAATGAATTATTGGGAATCGCATACCCAAGTCGCCGTACGTTTCCGCCGATTCGACCGGAAACGTTACGCCGCGTTCCGGAGTATGCACAAAGTCATTAACATTGGAGTCGTAACAGCAAGTACGCTACTATTCGCCCTGCCCGACACGGCGCAAGCTCAAAAGACAATCGAGCCTAACCGGACCGGCGAGGAAGCTTCCGTAGAGCTGGAAGAGGTAGAAGTTACCGCCTCCCGTGCGCCTATCGCACGGAATCAAGCGACCAAGATCGTGACAGTCATTCCCGCCCGTGATATCGCGGCGGCACCTGTCACCAGTATCCAAGATCTTTTAGAATATGCCGCGGGAATAGACGTCCGGCAACGAGGAGAAGGAGGCACCCAAGCCGATATCTCCATCCGGGGAGGGACGTTCGACCAAATAGCGGTTCTCTTAAACGGGGTCAACCTCTCCAACCCACAAACCGGCCATTATAGTTTTGACCTCCCGGTGAATCTCTCGGACATAGAGCGCATCGAGGTGGTATCCGGCCCTTCTTCCCGTATATTCGGGGCCAGCGCTTTCGCCGGAGCGATCAATATCATCACGAAAACAGGAAAAGAGAACAGGATCTCGACCGACAATTACGCCGGAATGCATAAGCTCTGGAAACTGGAAGCTGCCATCAATCACGCGACCACTCATTTCGGACAGCGCCTTTCCGCAGGGTATACCTCGTCCGGAGGGTATATAGACAATACGGACTTCAAACAATTAAATCTTTTCTGGCAATCGGAACTTAAAAGCGAGGAGGCCGATTTCCAATTCCAAGCCGGATACAACGACAAAGGTTATGGAGCGAATAGCTTCTACTCCGCTTCCTATCCCAATCAATACGACAAGACTCGCCGCTTCTTCCTCTCCGCCGGAGGAGAAATACATGGCAAAATCAAGTTCACCCCCAAGGTATACTGGACCCGACATTTCGACCGGTACGAGTTGTTCCGTAGCGATCCCGCCGATTGGTATACCGGGCATAATTACCATGAGACGGAAGTATTCGGAGCCAACCTCAACGCCACGACACAGTGGAAACTAGGAAGAACCAGTATGGGCGTGGAATTCCGAAACGAGGGAGTAAAGAGTAACGTATTAGGCAAGCCGATGAAGGAACCGCAGGATGTTCCTTTCGAGAAAGAAGGGCAATATCTAAAAAGCGATAACCGAAGTAATATCAGCTACTTTCTTGAGCATAACGTATTATTACGCCGCTTCACGTTGTCAGTCGGGGTCTTGGCAAACTATAATTCGGCCTTAAACGAAGGGATTCATTTCTATCCGGGAATAGATGCCAGTTACCGTATCGGGGACAATTTCCGTCTGTATGGGAGCTGGAACCGGGCATTGCGTATGCCGACTTTCACCGATCTTTATTATGAGGGTAAGACGAATAAAGGAAATCCGGACCTAAAACCGGAGGAAAGCGAGGCATTCGAGGTCGGACTGAAATACAACACTTACTTCCTCCGGGCTCATATAGCCGGCTTTTACCGAAAAGGCAAGAACATGATCGATTGGGTGAAAGAGAAACCGGAAGATATCTGGGAAAGCCAAAATCTGACAAAAGTCGATAACCTTGGTTTCGAGACTAACCTGAGTTTATTACCGAGGGAACTGGGCAACAAACGGTTCTTTATCCGGAAAATAGAACTGGGATATGCGTTTATCCATCAAGACAAGGATAGTGAGGGGTATATATCGAATTATGCGTTAGATTATCTGAAGCACAAGTTCACGGCTCAATTAAGCCATTCTATCTGGAAAGGTTTTTCGGCCACTTGGTATGTCCGTTGGCAAGACCGGGCAGGTAGTTATACTAAATACGAGAATCTTAAGCCGGCTTATGAGGAACCTTACGCTCCTTATTGCTTAGTAGATATGAAAGTAAATTGGGAATATCAGCGGTTAAATCTATATGCGGAGTTAAATAATCTGCTCAATTCCACTTATTATGATCTGGGAAATATCCCCCAACCGGGTATTTGGTTTAAGGCAGGATTCCGTTATAGTTTCAAATATTAATACCCAGTTGTAGAGACGGGGCGTGCCCCGTCTCTACAACTGGGTGATTTTATTTTTGCTTTTTGATCACCAACAACTTATCATTATTGGTCCCGAACAAAGCGATTTCCGTAACAGGAGCCGCCTCACCCTGTGCCTCAAAGCGCACCACCTTATTAAGCGCTTCCAGCAACTCCCGCTCGCCGCTCATATCCGGGCAAGCCATTCGGGTAGTCGCTACCTGTGGGAACTTAATGATATTTTTATAAGCATCATTATATTCGATCTTCCCCATCAACCGATTGCAACCGGCATTTCCTGAAAGCCCTTGACGAGCCACGTCGAACACCAAAACCTGATGAGTCTCCTCGGGATTCAACGTCTTACCGTTCATCTCCACGACACCCCATTCACCATCCAGATCCGAGAAAGAAGCTACCACCGCTTTCTTGGACTTACAACCGGCGAACAAACCGACGCCTACCAAAAGCAGGCAAATATAAAAAAGACCTTTTCGCATTAATTTCTCTCCAATACTAATAATACATTACCATCTTGGTCTACCAGCAACATCTCATTCTCATCTTTTCCGGCCTTCACGGAACGAACCTGATCCATCGATTGAAGCACGCTCGTCTCCAAATCCATATTCGGACAAGCCATCATCGTCGTAGCGCCCGGAGCGATCGTAATAGAAGATACATCTTCCGGATCTAACGTGATCGTCGTATTGAATAAATTACAGCCTGTATTTCCATGTAATTTCTTCTCAGCCATATTGAAGTCCATCTGTGGCAGGCCTTCTTCCAAGACTTTCTCACCTTTCACTTCTACCACATTCCATTTACCTTCCAACTTCTTCACATCTGTCTTGACGTCTGAACAAGAAAACATCATCCCAACGAAAGCGGGAAGCAAAAACGCATAAAACAATACCTTTTTCATCTTCATCATAATCTTTTATAAAATATCTATTGTAATTAGTAAGACGCAAATAGAAGGCAAAATGTTCCCAAGAGCACCCTGTTTTAGCTTATATTAACAGGGTTCTTGATTAACATCCTCTTTTTCCACTTCTGCGTTCGCCACCGCAAACAGAGTACCGCACCCCGGGAACATTCGTCCAAAGCAAAAGCGAACCACATCCCCGCTAAACCCAAACCGAACACGATTCCGAACATATATCCGCAGAACACGGCAAAGAACCACATGCAAAATAACTCGATGATTACCGGAACCACTACATCGCCTACCGAACGCAAACAGAATAAGAACAGCAGTACCGTGGCCCGCCCTTGCTCCAAGAGTACATCTACCAGCAAGGCTCCCATCGCAATCGTTATGATTGCTTGATTCTCAGTAAATATCCCTAATAAAGGACGTCCCAGCAGATAAACCCCGGTACTAGCGACCAGCGTAATCAGCAACGACCTCCTCCAAGCATACCAACTCAATAAATAAGCGGCTTGCTTCTTCCTTGCGCCCACCAAATTGCCGGTACAAATAGAAGTAGCTTGCGCGATCGACAAAGAGAAGATATAGCCGATTATCACGATATTCATCACATAAACACGCGCTGTCAAGTACTCATTACCCAGCATATTGATGAAGTAAACGATCGTCACCTGCGAGGCATCATACGAGATTTGTTCCGCCGCCGAAGGCAAACCGATCTTCAACACATCTTTCAACTTCTGAAACGGGAACGGACGGAAATAAGCCAAAGGGATACGAGGCACCAACCGCTTGAACAGCATGATAAACAAAAGTGTCATCGCCACTCCCCGGCAAACAGAGGTAGAGATCGCCGCTCCTTGTACACCGAGGGCAGGGAAACCGAAATGGCCAAATATCAACGCATAATTCCCAAACACATTCAATACATTGATCAGCAAGGTCACCTGCATCGCGTAATTCGGCTTGTTCGCCGCACGGAGCACCGCCGATATCGTAAAACTAACCGCTTGGAAGAAGCCGAACCCTCCGACAATGTGCATATAAGTCTCAGCGTCCGGCATCAGATCCGGACGGATATCCATCAGGACCAGCATCTCCTTTCCGAACAAGAAAAGCATCAAGCTGATCAAGCAACCGATTCCCGCGTTAAACAGCAAAGACGTCCCTAATACCTGAATAAAACTTTTATGATCCTTCGCCCCGAAATAGAGGGCGCACATGACGGAAGTTCCGGTCGTGGTAATATTGAACAGCAGGAATACCATGTTCAGCAATTGATTCACCACACCTACCGCCGCCACCGCATTATCGGAATGATGGCTCAGCATAAGCGTATCCACCACGCCTAAAGTCAACATCAGCAAGGTTTCCAGAAAGATAGGCCCTGTTAATTTAAATAATTTGCCTCTCAGCCCTCTCGGGGCACGGAATAGTCTATACATGTCCATTGATCTGCTTTCTACCTAAACACCTTTTTTACGAGTCCGCGAAGGTACAAAGCTTTACGCTAAATAGGTTTCGCTATTTCTATTATTTTCCGTAAGTTTGTATCCGGTTGAATAATTTTTGATGAACAAACGAAGACAAATGGACAAGAAACTACCTATATGTATCGTATTAGTCATGTTGATGAGTTGTTTCTCCTGCAAACAGCCCCAACAGCCCACGGAAGACGCAGACATGGATACGCAGTGGGTGGATAGCTCACAGCATCTGTATCAATACGGCATCTGTATCGATTCCTTGGACGTAAAAGAGTATTTGATGAAAAACGGGGATAATCCCGCCTCCATCTTCTCCGGGCTGGGCTTCACGGCCTTGAAAGCAGACAGTATCAGCAGGGCATCCACCCATGTCCTCGATCCGACGAAACTGCGAGCCGGCATGCATTATTACACATTTTCCACGGTAGATTCCTTGGAGACGATCCGATATATCGCCTTCGCCAAGTCGCTGACCGATTATGCCGTAATCGACTTGACCGGCGATACGATCAACGCCTATGAATTTAATAAGCCGATCACCCTCAAGAAAAAATATACGGAAGGAGTATTAAACTCTTCCCTATGGAACGTGATCAAGGCCAACGGAGGTGATCCGTATCTGGCGATCAAGATATCGGACGTGTACGCTTGGCAAATCGATTTCTTCGATATCAAAGATGGAGACTCATTCAAGGTTCTATACAATGAGGCTTACATCGACGATACCACCGCCTTGAGCATCGCCTCTATCGAGGGGGCGATCTTTACGCATCAAGGCAAAGAGTTTGTAGCGATTCCTTTCACCCAAGACAGTATCTTCGAATACTTTGATGAGGAAGGGAACAGCCTTCGCAAAGCGTTCTTGAAAGCCCCATTAGACTTTTTCCGGATCACATCCCGTTTTACGAACGCCCGTTTCCACCCGATCCTCAAACGATACCGGGCGCATCATGGGGTTGATTACGCAGCACCGACCGGTACACCGGTACGCAGCATCGGAGCTGGTACGGTTATCGCCAAGGGATATCAAAACGGCGGGGGCAATTTCCTGAAAGTGAAACATAACTCCGTATACACCACGACTTATATGCACTTAAGCCGCTTCGCCAAAGGAATCCAAGTAGGCAGCCATGTGCAACAAGGCCAAGAAATCGCTTATGTAGGCTCCACCGGACTCTCTACCGGACCGCATCTAGACTTCCGTGTCCACAAAAACGGGCAACCTATCGATCCGCTAAAAATGGAAGCTCCCCCTTCTGAACCGGTGAAACCGGCCTATAGAGATAGTTTCGCTTTCGTTAAGCGGCAAATCTTGGCGGAAATAGATAGCTTTCATGTAGCCACAGTTAGTAAAGCATCTGTTATATATGAGAAAGATAGTATCAACCATTTAAATAACTAGCGTATGAAATTCTTGGGGAATATAATATGGTTACTCTTCGGAGGGATTATAACAAGTGTAGAATATCTGATATCCAGCCTAATACTAATGATAACGATCATTGGTATACCTTTTGGCCTCCAGACCTTAAAATTAGCGATACTGGCTTTATGGCCTTTTGGCAGCCGTGTCGTAGACGAGGGGAATTCCGGAGGATGCCTGTCACTTATCATGAATGTGATCTGGATATTCGTCGGAGGCTTTTGGATTTGCCTTACGCATCTGGGATTCGGCCTTTTGCTATGTATCACGATCATCGGCATCCCTTTCGGCATGCAACATTTTAAGATGGCAGCTTTAGCCTTGGCGCCTTTCGGAAAGAGCATCCAATAAGGGAACGTCTGACTTTTCTGTAGAAGACAGACATCCGGCAAGAATTTAGGCTAGGATAAGGTATTATACCTATTTCTTTCTATACCTATACATTCTCGCTCCTTATTCTATTTCATAAATCACGGTATGGTACGTACAGACCACGCCTTGGTTTGTATAGATCAAGCCTTGGTCTGTAGAGTTCACGGCGTGATCTGTAGAATTATACTAGATATTCAAATGAATTCATCCGATATCTTTCAAGTATTCATAAAGAAGGAGGGAAGTATAAATAGCGTTCATATACATCTCCCTCATAGGGCCTAGGGGCGTTATAGCTCGATCTGGGAAACCGAAACCGGAGTATTCATGAAGATAGAGGCCGCCTCAGAAAACTTCTCTGCCGACTCCGTGGTAAGAAAACGGCAACTTCCTCCCTTCGTGAGTTTACGATCCATTTCCGGGTGACGCCCTAAATAATCTCGCAAACTCTCCGCTACATGCTCGCCTTGCGAGAATAGAGTGATGCCGGAAGGAAGAAAAGCACGGATCTTATCCATCAAAAGGGGATAGTGAGTACATCCCAAGATAAGCGTATCGATTTGCGGATCTACGGATAATATATGGTCGATATGCTTTTTCACGAAATAATCCGCTCCCGGGGAATTAAACTCATTATTCTCTACCAAAGGAACCCACATGGGGCAAGCCTCGCCTGTCACTTGGATATGTGGGTACATCCTGCCGATCTCTATCGTATAAGAATTGGACGTAATCGTACCGCTCGTACCTACGATACCGATATGTTTGGTACGGCTGATCGTATCCACTAACTCAACTGTAGGACGGATGACTCCCAATACACGACGATTGGGATCCCATGTAGGCAAGTCTTTTTGTTGGATCGTACGAAGCGCTTTCGCAGATGCCGTATTACAAGCCAAGATCACCAATTGGCAACCCGACTCAAACAGACGCAATACCGCCTGACGGGTAAATTGATAAACGACCTCGAACGAACGGGTTCCATAAGGAGAACGTGCGTTATCGCCCAGATAAACGTAATCATAACCGGGCATCAACTGATGGATCTTATCGAAAATCGTAAGTCCGCCATAACCTGAGTCAAAAAGACCGATCGGACCGGGAGTTTGTGGAAACATATCAGAAACCTTCTTTTATAAAGTACAAAGGGTGCAATCCTTTCGGAAAACACCCCCTCTTTTATTCTATAGAATAAATTTTCTCGCTAATTACAAACCGAGTTTCGTACGAACAAACGGAGTTGCGTCTACTGCGTTAGTACCCGTATAAAGCAAAGCTGCCGGATCGATGATATACGTATATCCCTTCTCCTCGCCTACCTTCTGGATAGCCTCGTGCAACTTCTGTTGGATCGGTTGCAACAATTCCTGTTGTTTCTTTTGTACGTCTTGCTGAGCTACCTGAACGAAGTTATCCATACGTTCTTGGATATCTTGAATCTCTTGCATTCTTCTCAACTTGATATTTTCTGTCAATGAATCTTGCTGCGCTACGAAGTCTGAATATTTCTTTTGGTATTCATCTTGCATTTGCTTCAATTCAACTCTATATTTCTCATTCAAGTCTGCCATTTGTTTTTCCATACCAGATACCTCCGGCATAGCCATAAACACCTCTTGAGTTTTTACAAACGCAATTTTAACTTCCTGAGCGATAGCTCCCAACGGGAGAATCATCAACAATAAAACAATAAGTTTCTTCATTTTTACTATATAATTACTTTGTTATTAATCAAGCTTTCACACTTTTCATGCATAAAGCGCACAAATGTAAGCATTTATTTTGAATATCCTAACTTAATCAGCACTTCATTACTGATATCGATCTTCGGAGAAGCGAAAATAATGCTCATAGCTGAAGCTCGATCCCAAACAATTTGATATCCCTTGTCTTCCGAGATTTCTTTCACCGCATTATACACCTCGTCTTGAATCGGTTTCATCAAACTCTCGCGTTTCTTATATAACTCACCCTCAGGACCGAAATATTTACGTTTCAGATCTTGCGCCTCTTGCTCTTTCTTCACGATCTCTTCCTCACGTTTCGTTTTCATCTCGGCGGAGAGGAATACCAGATCGCTCTGATAATTCTTATACATATTCTGAGCTTCTTGCTGAATCGCTTCCACCTCATTTTGCCATTTCTTGGAAACTTGGCTCAACTGCTCATTGGTCATTTCGTAAGCCGGAATATTCTTCAATATATATTCCATGTCGATTAAAGCGAACTTCTGTGCCATGCCGGCAAAAGAACAAAGCAACATCAGACAGCTCAATGTGATAATCTTTTTCATACTCTCTTTATTTATAGTTCTACTTTATGACTGCAAATATAACAGAGGGTTTACTTACAGCCTACCAATATTCGTTAAAAGTATTTATTTAAATGTAGAGACGGGGCGTGCCCCGTCTCTACATACGGAACACGCCCCGTCTCTACATACGAAGCTATACCCGATCTATATTTTAGAATTCCTGTCCGATGATAAAGTGCAGGTTACTACCGCTACGTTTACCATTAGATCCATAATTCGGCTCGTCGAAACCATAAGCCCAGTCGAGTCCCATCAAACCGATCATCGGCAAGAATATACGGACACCGACACCGGCGGAGCGTTTCAAGTTAAACGGATTAAAATTCTTCAAATCAGTCCAAGCGTTACCAGCCTCCACAAATACCAATCCGTAGATCGTAGAGGAAGGCTCCAGCAAGAACGGATATCTCAACTCCATAGCCAAACGAGAATAAGCGTATCCATAAGAGTTGTAACCACCATTACCGGCGATACTACCATTCTCATAACCTCTCAAACCGATCGTTTCCTGAGCATAGGTACTGGAGTAACCACTCATACCGTCACCACCCATATAGAAGGTCTCGAACGGAGACTTCTTATTTTTATTATAAGTACCTAAGAAGCCATACTCAACACGGGTCATCAATACCGGCGTACGTTTCACGGTCAACGGAGCCAACGGAGAGAAGATCTTCGCTTTGAACTTCCATTTATGATACTCGATGAATTTATACTTATCCGGATCTGAGCTTGACATCGACGCATAATCCTTACCATCGAATAAAGAGTAAGGAGGCGTAGCAGCTACAGACAACATGAATTGTGAACCCTTACGAGTATACAACGGGTTATCGATAGAGTTACGTTGCAACATCAACTCCAAGTTGATATTATGGCAATTTCCGTTATTAACCAAGAAATAGTCCCAATCATGCATCATATACAACTGATAGTTCAACGTCGCCATGAACTGGAAGTAGTCGTCCGGCCAATTCAAACGTTTACCATAACCGGCCGCTAAACCGAACATCATGATAGACTTATCCGGGTCGTAAGCATACTCATAACTATTATTGTAACCATAGTTGCCGTAATAGTTGCTACCATAGCCATAACCGCCCCCATAATAACCGGGATAACCATAGCCATAGCCCGGATAGCCATAACCATAACCGGAATTGGTCAAGTAATTGCTACTGATATCGGTTTGCTTTGAGAAATAAGCGCTGACAGACAATGTATTCGGTCGTTTACCGCCGAACCAAGGATCCATGAAGGAGATGCTGTAAGCCTGATAGTAACGCCCATTCGTCTGGCCGCTCAAGGTCAATGTCTGTCCCTCACCTTGCGGGATGATGCCCTTATAGGTTTTCGGGTTTAAGAAGTTCTTCATAGAGAAGTTCGTAAACTTCAAACTTAACTTACCGATCACACCCGTCTGTCCCCAACCTGCGGAGAACTCGATCTGGTCATTCGCCTTGGAAACCAAGTTATACTCGATATCCACGGTTCCATTCTCAGGATCAGGCAGCGGCACCGGATTCATGTTTTCCGGGTCGAAGTGTCCCATCTGGGCCAACTCACGAACGGAACGCATCAAATCCTCGCGGCTGAACAACATACCCGGCTTCGTACGCAACTCACGGCGAACGATATCCTCATACAGACGGTCATTACCATTAATGATAATACGGTTGATCGTCGCTTGCGGACCCTCTTGGATACGGATCTCTAACGAGATAGAGTCATTCGCTACATCCACCTCTACCGGATCGGCGTTGAAGAACAAATAACCGTTATTAAAATAGACATTCGAAACGGCATCCTCATCCGTACTCAAACGTTCGTTCAATTTCTTTTGATTATACACCTCGCCCGGTTTCATACCCAGCACGGCCATCAAATAGTCCGTAGAATATTGCGTATTACCCACGAAGCGAATATCTTTCAAATAGTATTTCTCACCTTCATCCACTTTCAAGAAGATATCTACCTTCTTCTCGTTAAAGTTCGCTACGCTATCGGACAACAATACGGCGTCGCGATAACCATGCTCGTTATATTTAGCGATTATATTTTTCTTATCGTTCTCATATTCCTCAGTCGTGAACTTCTTCGTGCTGAACATCTCCATGATACTGGTTTTCCAGTCGTTCGGCAAGCTGAACTTCTCGTTCGTCTTCTTCATCGCCTTCTTCAACTCCCGGGCGGTCAGTTTTTCGTTACCCTCAAAATAGATACGATGGATCTTGGTCTTTTCATTCTTATCGATATTGATATCCACGATCACCTCGCCTTCATTCGCGGGATCGTCCTTTTGCTCGATCTCGACATCCACGTTCTTAAAGCCTTTGCCATCGAAGAACTTCTGGATCACGATCTTGGCACGGTCCATGACGTTCGGCGTCACCTGGAAACCTTTCTTCAAGCCCAGCTTCGCCTCCAAGTCCTCACGCTCGCCTTTTTTGATCCCGTGGTAATTGACTTGCGAGATACGCGGACGCTGCTTCAGCTGGATCTCCAGCCAAATCTGGTCGCCCTCGATCTTCGTCGCCAAGATCTTCACATCCGAAAACAAGCCATGTTTCCAAAAACGCTTCACTGCTGTAGTGATCTCCTCTCCCGGTACGGTAATCTCATCGCCTACCGACAAGCCCGAGAAGCCGATCAACACAAAATCATCATAATTCTTGATACCCGTAATCTTTATATCCGCAATCTTGTATTTCTTCGCGGCCAACGAGTACGAAATGACCGGCACTTCTGCCGGCGTCTCAACTTGGGTAGTGTCTATTTCTTGGGCAAACGCACCGCAAGCGAAACCCAAGCAAATAAAAAACAGCACTATTCTTTTGTACATATAACAGCTATTGTTTATAAGATTAATTGCTCACTTGTCTTACCGAAACGACGCTCACGTTGCTGGTAATACAATATAGCCTCATACAACTCTTCTTCTCTGAAATCCGGCCAAAACACATCCGTAAAGAAGAATTCAGCATATGACAACTGCCATAGCAAGAAGTTACTGATGCGTTTCTCTCCTCCGGTCCGTATCAAAAGATCGGGATCGGGGATATTTTTGGTCGTCAAGTGGTCCGAGACCATAGCCTCGGTTATATCATTGGGGTTTATTTTCTGTTCCAAGACCTCTTGGGCGAGTTGCCTAGCCGCTCTGGTGATCTCCCACCGGGAAGAGTAACTAAGCGCCAGAACAAGTGTGGTTCCCGTATTCGCCGAAGTCGTATCGATACATTCTTGCAATGTATTATAAGCATCCTCACGCAAGCGGGAAAGGTCGCCTATGGCGGTAAGGCGAACGTTTTTCTTCATCATGTCCGGAGTCTCCCGGTGAATGGCGGAGACCAGCAAGCTCATCAGCGCTTGGACCTCTTCTTCCGGACGATTCCAGTTCTCGGTAGAGAAAGTGTACAACGTCAGATATTTCAATCCGAGTTGAGTGACCGCATCCATAATCTTACGGACCGAAACGACGCCTTCCTGATGCCCGAAGCTACGGTCTTTCCCCTTCGCCTTGGCCCAACGTCCGTTCCCGTCCATAATAATTGCCACGTGCCGTGGCAAGCGATTCTTGTCTATTTTCTCAATCAACGACATTTTTTATCTTACTAATATTCACTTATATTTTTCGCATTGTTACAAGTACGGCACCTCGGGCCGAAATCCCATGTAACAGACAACAACAAGAAAGAGTACCAATCTTTATTCTTAAGAGCGCTACCCTTAACACCATACGGATCGTCCAACATGTCCTTTCCCTCTAGGCCATCGCCAAATAACTTACGAAACGAGAACTCGCACCCTAAATTAAGGCGGTTCTTGATCTTATATTTCATGCCCACGCCTAAAGGAATATTCGGGCTGGCGAAAGTCTTCCCGCCACCCGGAGCCACCGTCAGCCCTATGCCCACCAAGACATAAGGAGAGAAACGCTTCGCCCCCGCATAGTCGAACTTATCGCTATACGGGAAAAAGTTGAACTCTGCCTGTCCCCCCAACTCCATGATACTACGGTTGAAAGAGGTTTGGGCATTATTCGGAAAAACGTTCTCCATACCTTCGGTCTTACCGGAAACCTGTCCCCACATCAAGTTGGCTTTTAAGGCCCAACGAAAGTTGATGTTATACCGGAACACGGCTCCCACCGCCGGATTCATTCCTTTAAATATCGTATTCTTGTTGGCGTCGCCCATATAAAAGGCGCCACCAGCCATACCACCGATCTCGTACTTATATTCCTGCGCCCAAAGCGTAGGAATCGTACCCGCCAATAGGATGATTATGAGAAGCCGCTGAAAAAAAGTTGAAGTCATAAGCCTTGCTGTTATATATACCACACTTCTTTTTCTAACGCTAAAAGCCTCATAAAATTATACATCTCCTATCGAACTTTTCTATTCCTTCGGGATCAAACGATTGATACGGCCTCTCCAAAGTTGGTTCAAGTCATTGGAACCAGTGCTGGTCTTTCCTCCGAAAATGTTCACGAAATTCTCTTTATCCACAATAATTGAGGAAAAGCCTCTCGCCGCATAGTCGGTCGGTAACACCACCATCGAGTCGATCAACGACCAAGAAATACCATAATCTATCGATTGATACATATCTTTCAATGCCTTGTTCGAAGCGTCGATACCTCCGATCAAGAAAAACTTATCGTCATAATTCGTGATCATCGCTCCCTCACGCTTCGTGAAGTTTGCGTCACCGGAAGCCATCAACGCCCAAGAGATACCATCCATGGTAGCCCAAGTCGTATTAACCACTTGGTTGTCCACGGTACGTCCGCTGGCGGTCATCAAGTACTCATGATACATTGCGGCATATTGGAGATTGCTAAATCCGGTAACAGGGAATCCGCTAGGCACCGCATCTCCGGCGATCCACTCCATGGATTCGTTCATCGCATAGAACGCTAGCTTTCCTTCCTGATCCACGATCGTAGCTAAGGCGGAAGGCTGTTTCGTGCCCTGCTTCACGCTACCCAAAACGTATTTCACGGAAGGGGCGTTCTCTACAGCGCTCCAAGTCAAGCCATCCTCGGATCTATATAAAGTGCCATTTGTAGCCGGCACATATAAAGCATTGTTATACTCAGTAATCTGGGAGATCAAAAGCCCATCGGAAGGCAGACCGGTCAAGGATAATGACTGCCAGCCCTTAGGCGCGCTTACCGGAGCGTAATATAATTGGTAAGGTTTACCGGACTCGGCGGGTTTCACATACATAAAGTAATTCTCCGATCCATTATAATCGTAGGTTACCACCTTCTGATCCTTCACGGTAATGCCAATCATAGGATTCGCGTACATACTCCAAACCATAGAGTCCGGAACCACTTGATGGATATTCACTTGCGCCATATAGACTTTTGTCGTGACTTGGTCATACGCATGAACCACGAACTTTACCGGAGCGGAGAAATCGATGGAATCCGACAAACTACTTAAATAATAAGTGGAATCGGGATAAGCCTCGGGACTAGCCTCCACGCCACCTATCACTGAAGAATTAGCGAACCCAATCTTACAAACCACTTTCTCGATCTTCGTACCAAAAGGTAAAGAGTCTATATTAAAAATCCGTCCCGTTAGCTGGTCTATCGTAAACTTCACAGTATCCAACCCCGACACAGAATCATGACTTAATGAAAAAGTATGTATCTGGCAATTCTTAATAGCTTCTACACCAACGATTTCATCTGACTTCAAACAAGAAGACAGCACTAACGCAAAACAACCTGTTATAAATAGTACTAATTTATTTTTCATCAAAAACATAAGTTTGTCGCATATAAAGGCACAAAAGTAGAAACATTTTTTGCTTTCACCCTAATACCTGCTAATATTTATAATATTTTAGTTGATTATATGAGCCTTAAAATTCATAGTTATGATTTTTCGAACTCATCGTTATGATTTAAAATTTCATAGTTATGATTTTTAATGCTCATAACAGAACGTCCGGAGATGCCGCTAACAGCCTCCTTTCCAAGCATCGGCGCATGCACCCCTTGATACAGACGAACCGGGGCCGTTTCCACCCTCGCCTCGTCCCATACATCCGCTTCCACAAAAGAATTAATCAGCTGAGTCCCACCTTCCACCAATAAGGAATCCAACTTCCGGACAGCAAGATGATCTAGCACTTGCCGGATCACCGGACCCTCGAAATCTATCCGGATATACTCCACGTTCTCTCGGTTTTCCACTTCCTTCTCCGTAAATATTAATGTACGTGAGGAACCATTCAGCAACCGATAAGAATCGGGAATAACGAGCCGACGATCCAATACGACCCTAACCGGAGAATTACCGGACCAATGGCGCACGTTCAATGATGGATTGTCCAATAAAGCAGTCCGTGTACCGACCATGATAGCCGCCACCTCCGAGCGAAGTTTATGCACCAAGCGGGAAGTCTCCGGAGAAGACAAAACCGTGACCGGCTCCGACACGTCCATACGTAAACGGTCGATAAACCCATCCTCACTCTGCGCCCATTTCAAGATAATATAAGGACGGCCTTTCGTTTGTAGCGTCATAAACGCCTTGTTCAACGCACGGGCTTCTTCCTCCATCACGCCTGTGACTACCTCGACACCGGCCTCACGCAACATCCGCACACCTCGCCCCGACACCTCGGGAAAAGGATCCAAGCAACCGACCACCACCCGTGGAATCCCTTTCCTGATAATCAACTCGGCGCAAGGAGGCGTTTTCCCATAATGAGAGCAAGGCTCCAGACTCACATAAATCGTACTGTCTGTCAACAAAGACTCGTCTTTCACGGAAGCGATAGCATTCACCTCTGCATGCGCCTCCCCACATTTCCTGTGAAATCCCTCACCGATAATACGGCCCTTATGCACAACCACCGCACCAACCATCGGATTCGGACTGACATTTCCCCTCCCTCCTTTAGCCAACTCGATGCAACGAGCCATGTATTTCTCTTCAACCTCTATCATAATCTTTGCATATAAACGGTTTTTACACTACTTTTGCGATAAAACAAGAGTAAGATATGACTGAGACCATCGCCTACATCCGAAATTCCCTCAAAGATATTTATCCTCCCGGCGAAGCCCAAGCGCTCGTCCGGCTCATCATGGAACGTGTTTGCGGCCTTTCTACCCATCAACTCCTGTTAGGCAAAGGTAAAGAATTATCTGATACGGAGAAATTTAAAATCAAGGAGATTGTAGAAGGACTGCGTTTATACAAGCCCATACAATACTTATTAGGCATAGCGGATTTTTACGGGATGGAGTTTAAGGTGACGCCGGACGTATTGATTCCCCGCCCGGAAACCGCCGAGTTGGTCGAGCGGATCATCACGGACTACCGAGGCCAAGCCCCTCGTATATTAGATATTGGTACGGGAAGCGGCTGTATCGCTATTTCCTTGGCGAAACATCTTCCGAAGGCTGAGGTAGCGGCGGTAGATATATCGCCCGAGGCACTTGCCGTGGCCGAGGAGAACGCCCGACTGAATCAAGTTTCCGTATCTTTTCTCGAATTGGATATCCTTTCCGAAGGTTATCCCAGTTTCATGCAAGGAAAACTAAAGTTTCACGTAGAAGAAACAAAAGTTTCACGTAAGGAAAACAAAAGTTTCACGTACATGAAACCAAAATCCCATACGGAAGAAACCGCTGTTTCTCCTATAGGCAACTTCAATTGCATCGTCAGCAACCCTCCTTATATAATGAATAAGGAGAAAGCGACCATGGAAGCGAACGTTTTGGAGAACGAGCCTCACCTGGCCTTGTTTGTTCCCGATGACGATCCGCTTCTCTTTTACCGGGCCATCGCCCGCTTCGGACAAAGGCATTTGGTGGAAGGCGGGCATCTTTACTTCGAGATCAACGCCCTTTGCGGAAAAGAGACCGTAGCGATGCTACGTCAAGAGAATTACACCGAAGTCGAATTAATACAAGATTTATACGGAAAAGACCGTATCGTAAAAGCAAAAATATGAAAGAGATAACCGAACCCGAGATGTTGCACCGGGCAGCCGCCTATTGCTCCGCCGCCGAACGCTGCATACAAGACGTACAGAAAAAGATCGATGCCGCCGGACTTCCCCCCGACGCCTCCGAGCGTATCATCGCCCGCTTGCTGAAAGAGCGGTTTATCGACGAATCCCGTTACACCCGTTTCTTCGTGAACGATAAGCTACGATTCAATAAATGGGGACGGGTAAAAATAGGCTACGAGCTTTATAAGAAAAACATCCCCTCCCCGATCCGGGAAGAATCGCTCGCCGCCATCGACGAGGGAGAATACCGCTCCATCTTACTCGATTTACTAAAAAGCAAAAAGAAATCGACAAAAGGAAAAGACGAGCGGGACCTATTCAACAAGTTACTCCGTTTCGCCGCCGGACGAGGTTTCGAAAGCCGGATCACGTTGGATTGCCTAAGCCAATTATTCAAAGGAATAGACTGCGAGGATTATGCCGACGACATGGAATAATCTGCTCAACCTGTTTTTCCCCAACTTATGTAAAATATGTAAACGACCACTCGTCGAGGGAGAAGAACAAATTTGCCTGAAATGCCTATGCGACCTGCCGCACACGGGATATCATCAACAGGCGAACAACCCCGTCGAGCAACTTTTTATCGGAAAGAACCGGATCGAATATGCCACCGCTTATCTACGATACGAGAAAGGCGGAAAAGTACAAAGCCTGATCCACTCGCTCAAATACCATGATAATAAAGAGTTGGGCTATCTACTCGGACGGCAGATAGCGAGAGAGCTCCAAGCGGATCACAGCCCGATATGTACCGTAGACCTCCTTATCCCCGTTCCCCTGCATCCCCGCAAAAAACGGCAAAGAGGTTACAACCAGTCCGAATGGATCGCCTCCGGCATCCGTTCCATATGGGATATCCCCATCGATACGCAAAGTCTAGCCCGCACCACCCACACAAGTACCCAAACTCGTAAGGCCATTTACGACCGTTGGTTAAATGTATGTTCTATTTTTAATGTCATTCATCCGGAAAGCTTAAAAAACAAACATATCCTGCTCATAGACGACGTGATCACAACCGGAGCCACGATTTCCGCTTGCGCAAAGGCTTTATCAGGGATTCCGGGCATACGCATCAGCATTTTAGCCCTGTCTGTCGCATAAATATTAATAAAAAATTAACGTACGATATTCAAGGTAATGTCATTCAGTTTATCTATTTTTGCAGACTGATATAAATATAGGATTGTATGAAAACACTGGAAAGTTTAGTAGCAGAAAAATTATTAAAGATTAAAGCCGTAAAGTTGCAACCGGCCAATCCGTTTACTTGGGCATCCGGCTGGAAATCTCCGATCTACAATGACAACCGAAAGACTCTTTCTTATCCGGTCGTTCGTAGCTTCATTAAATTGGAGTTGGCTCGTGTGATTAGTGAAAAATTCGAGAACGTAGATGCCATTGCCGGTGTTGCTACAGGCGCAATCGCTCAAGGTGCTTTAGTAGCCGATTTATTAGGATTGCCATTCGTATACATCCGCTCTACGCCAAAAGATCATGGATTGGAAAACCTTATCGAGGGAGAATTGAAACCGGGTTCTAAAGTAGTGATCATCGAGGATTTGGTATCTACCGGAGGTAGTAGCTTGAAAGCCGTACAGGCCGTACGTAACTTTGGTTGCGATGTAGCGGGTATGGTAGCTATCTTTACCTATGGATTCCCTGTAGCGGAAGCCGCTTTCAAAGACGCTAAAGTAACATTGACTACATTGAGTAACTACGACGCAGTCTTGGAAGAAGCTGTCCGTACGCATTACATCGATGAGTCTGAGATCGCGGTTCTTCAGGAATGGCGTAAAGATCCGGCTAACTGGGACCCGAAATAAGTAATAAACAAAAAGACACTCAATGACTGAAGAATTTGTGAGTGAGGTCAAACAGATCCCACACAATGATGAACGTATCTTCACGATGTTGTCCGATCTTTCCAACTTGGAACGTATCAAGGATCGCATCCCGCAAGATAAAATAAAAAATTTTGAGTTCGACAGCGATACCTGTAGTTTCGCTGTCGATCCCGTTGGTAAGATTACCTTCCAGATCGTAGAAAGAGAGCCGAATAAATTAATCAAGTTCACGACGACCAACTCTCCTGTTCCCCTTTTCTTGTGGATACAATTGAAACAGGTGGCCGAGGACGACACACGGTTAAAAATCACGGTTCGTGCCGATCTGAATCCGTTCTTGAAACCAATGGTATCGAAACCTTTGCAAGAGGCTGTGGATAAAATCTCGACCGTTATCGCCTCCTTGCCTTATTAATTCCTTTTTCATTATGGCTCAGAAACTTTGGGAAAAAAATGTACAGGTAGATCATGAAGTAGATATATTCACGGTAGGTAAGGACCGTGAGATGGATCTTTACCTCGCTAAATATGACGTATTAGGCTCTATGGCGCATATCACGATGCTGGAAAGTATCGGTTTGTTGACTAAAGAGGAACTAAACGTCTTATTAGCAGAATTACGGAATATATACGCCGTAGCGGATCGTGGAGAATTCATCATCGAGGAAGGCATCGAGGATGTGCACTCGCAAGTGGAACTCATGCTTACACGTCGTTTGGGCGATATGGGCAAGAAGATCCATAGCGGGCGTTCCCGTAATGATCAGGTCTTATTGGATCTGAAGCTTTTCACCCGTTCGCAAATACAAGAATTGGTTGAGTTGGTTTCCGGCTTGTTCGACGTTTTGATCTCCCAGAGTAACCGGTACAAGGATGTACTGCTTCCCGGATATACGCATCTACAGGTAGCTATGCCCTCTTCGTTCGGACTTTGGTTCGGCGCTTATGCGGAGAGCTTGGTAGATGATTTGCAACTTATGCAAGCCGCATACCGTATTTGCAACCGTAACCCGCTGGGTTCCGCCGCCGGATATGGTTCATCCTTCCCGCTAAACCGCCAGATGACTACGGATTTATTAGGTTTCGACTCGCTGGACTACAATGTGGTATACGCCCAGATGGGACGTGGCAAGATGGAACGCACCGTAGCTTTCGCTATGGCGGGTATCGCCGCTACGCTTTCCAAGTTAGCGTTCGACGCTTGTATGTTCAATAGCCAGAACTTTGGCTTCATCAAACTGCCGGATCAGTTCACGACCGGCTCCAGTATCATGCCGCATAAGAAGAATCCGGATGTATTTGAGTTGACACGTGCCAAATGCAATAAGCTTCAAGGCTTGCCTCAGCAAATCATCTTGATCAGCAATAATCTTCCTTCCGGTTACTTCCGGGATCTCCAGATCATCAAGGAAGTCTTCCTACCGGCTTTCGACGAGCTGAAGGATTGCTTACGCATGGTAACTCATATGATGCGTGAGGTGAAAGTGAACGAGCATATATTGGACGATGATAAATATTCTCTATTGTTTAGCGTGGAAGAAGTGAACCGCCGTGTCTTGGCCGGAATGCCTTTCCGTGACGCTTATAAGCAAGTAGGTTTGGATATCGAGGCCGGTAAATTCGTTCCTTCGAAGAGCGTTAACCATACACACGAAGGCAGTATCGGTAATCTATGTAACGAACCAATCGCCACCATGATGCGTAGCGTGATAGGTTCTTTCTCTTTCGAACGGATGAACGAGGCTGAAAAGAAATTGATCCATGGATAAGATAAGACGGATATTTCCACTTTTGATCTTGTTTACGCTATTATCTTGCGCAGATACGATAGAGACTCGTATTCCCTATCGTGTGGTCTATCTGGAACTAGATCTGACTTATCAAGATAAAGCGTTGAATGCAATACAGGCTTATAAGATCTACACCTCTAAAGATGTAGACCAAGCTGGCGAGCAAACAGGGTTTGGAGGCGTATTGGTCTATCATGGATTGTCCAGTAACGGAACCGGTGCATTCTTTGCGTTCGATGCAGCTTGTCCTCATGAGGCATCCACTAATGTCATCGTAGATGTGGACGAATCTGCCGTATACGCCATTTGTCCGAAATGCGGTAGTAAATTTGAACTTTTAAACGGTATCGGCAATCCGGTGGAAGGGCCTTGCGCTGAGGAGAAACAAGCCCTCAAACAATATGTCGTCGATACAAACGGTAATAAAATTTACATCCATAATTAAATTTTTCACCGAAAATGTTTGGTAGTATAAATATTTGTACTACCTTTGCACTCGCAAAAGAGAAACAAACAATGCGGAAGTAGCTCAGTTGGTAGAGCATAACCTTGCCAAGGTTAGGGTCG